>Ga0208892_1000015_pt1 | contig 15377 bp, 12 predicted proteins | sample SoimicmetaGmgHAC_FD_188336 | JGI IMG/M metagenome (GOLD analysis project Ga0208892, IMG submission 188336) | Soil and rhizosphere microbial communities from Laval, Canada - mgHAC (SPAdes) (version 2) | ecosystem: Environmental > Terrestrial > Deep subsurface > Rock core/Sediment | place: Laval... | reverse complement strand
CAACGCGTCGCCATTGATGTTGGTGTCGACGACGAGGTCGATGTGCAGGTCGTGCTGGGCACCGGTGACCGTCGCGTCCGGATCGGTGGCGGCCAGGCGTGGATCGATGTCCTCCGGATCCTCCTGCTGGGCCAACCAGCTGCGATACCGGCCGCTGCCACGCAGGGAGGCCTGCAGCTCGTCCGCGAAGCCCTGTGCGCCGTGCGCGGTAAAACCGAATTCGCCACCGCGGGCGTTGGACGGATCGGGCAGGGTGATGTAGTAGCGCGTGGTCATCTGGACTCCGGTGGCATTGCCGTTGCGACAGGATGCCCGCCGCGATCGCAGCGCCGCGTGAATGCGCGGCAGGCGCCTGCTCAGCTGATCTGTGGCGCGTTTTCCTGCGCGTAGCCCACCGACACGGCGCCCTTGCCCACGTTGATGATCGCGGTCAGGCCCATCACCGTGGTGAGCAGCTCCACGCCCTTGGCCTTGCAGGCCATCGACAGGGCCTGGTAGCCGGACATCGTGTGCAGCTCCTCCAGCGGGCCGCCGTAGCTCACGCACACGACGGGCACCAGCAGCCCGGCCTCGACGGCCTCGACCACGTGCTGGAACAGCTTGTCGCAACCCGCCTCGAAGCCGCGCACCTTGGCCACCGCCTTGGTCTCGCCGCGGTTGGCGTACAGGATCGGCTTGAGGTTGAGCGCGGTACCGAGGAACGCCGCCGCCGCGCCCACGCTGCGTTCGCCCTTCTTCGCACCGCGCTTGCGCACGTAGTACAGGTCGGGCACCACCAGGTAACCGCGGGTGTTGCGGATCACGTGGTCCAGGCGCGTGCGGATGCGCATCGGCGTTTCACCCGCGTCGCGCATGCGCGCGCACTCCCACGCGGACACGCCCTGCGCGGCGAAGACATTCTCGCTGTCGATCACGCGCATGCTGAAGGGCGTGGTGATGCCGGCCGCGCTGCGCGTGGCGTGGTAGTCGTTGAGGATCGCGAAGCTCGCCTGCGTGGCGTTGTCGTAGATGTGGCTGCGCGTGCGCATCACCGTGATGCAGAAGACGAAGTCGTACTTGGTGACCAGGGTCTCGAGGAACAGCTTGCGGATCTGGTCGATCGACAGGGGCTGCGTCTCGGCTTCCGAGGCCTGCTCGGCGATGTCGCTCTGCAGGAAGTTCAGGGTCACCTCGGCATCGCGCCGGTCTTCGGTGGTGACTTCACCAATGCGCGCGCTGTGCGGCAGCAGGACGATGTCTTCGCGTTCGATGTAATCCGCGGGCAGGTCGCAATTCGCGTCCACCACGATGCCAATGCGCATGCAGCCCCCTGAGGCCGGTTGATCCAGTGTCAGGGAAGCATACGCCCGGCCGGCCGTGGCGTCCGGCCCTCAGTAACGCGGTACCGCCGGGTCGATGCCGGCCCAGGCCTCGATGCCGCCGACGATGTTGTAGACCTCGGTGAACTCCAGCCCGGCGAAGTGCTGCGCCGCCCGGTCGCTGCGCCCGCCGTGGTGGCACAGGAAGGCCAGGGGCGTGTCCTTCTGCAGGTGGGCCAGCCCTTCCACGCCATGGTCGAAGGTCTCGAAGGGATGGGGAACCGCGGCCAGCGCCCGCTCCTCCGGCGGGCGCACATCCACCAGCACCAGCCTGCCGGCACGGATGCGCTCGACGGCCTGGGCCGGGGTGAGGTCACGCACGCCCTGTTCCTCGCGCGGGCCGATCACCAGACCGCGGCCGCGATGGTCGTCCATGAAGTCGATGCGCAGGCCGTCGGCCCGGCGCGCGGAGGCCACGTCGAACTGGAAGTCCACGTCGTCGATGCGCACGTGGATGCGTTGCGGGTCGCGCACGACCAGGTGCAGCTGGGCGCGGCGGTCGCGGTCCAGCGCCACCTCCACCACGTGGTCGCCACCGGAATCCACCAGCGCCGAGCGCAGCATCATCAGCGCGGCGGGCGTCACCTCCAGTGATGGCGGCGTGCGGTCCGGCGCGGGCAGCCCCAGCAGGGCCTGCAGCTCGCCGCTGTCGGCCATCTGCGCCACGATGTCGCTGCCGCCCACGAGTTGGCCATCCACGTACACCTGCGGGATGGTCGGCCAGTCGCCGTAGTCCTTGATGCCGTCGCGGATCTCCGGATCGGACAGCACGTCGACATGCGCGAAGTCCACGCCGAGGTCGTGGAGGATTCCGACCACGCGCGCGGAAAAACCGCATTGCGGGGCGGACGGGTCGCCCTTCATGAAGAGCACGACGCGGTGGGCGTCGAGCAGGGATTGGATGCGGGCGCGCAGCGCGGGGTCGAGGGCCATGGCCGGCTTCCTGGGCGTCGGGGGGTGCGATTGTAGGCCCGGCCACGTTCCGGGGCCGTGCGATCATGCCGGCATGCCGCCACCCGCCACCGCCATGCCGTCGCGCAGCCCGCATGCCTGGATCGGGTGGGTGCTGGCATCCCAGTGCCTGGTCGTCGCCGTGTGGTGGTTCGCCGGCTGGCGCGTGGGCCTGCCGCTGATGGTGGCCAGCCATGCGCTGTTCTGGTGGGGTGCGCTGCATCCGCGGGCGACGCTGTATTCGCCGGTGCTGTCGCACCTGCCCACGCGGGAGCCGGTGGTCTGGCTGACCATCGACGATGGCCCGTCCGAGCAGACGCTGGCCGTGCTCGACCTGCTGGATGCGCACCACGCCCGCGCGACGTTTTTCCTGGTGGGCGACCGTGCGGCGGCGCGGCCCGACCTTGCGCGCGAGATCGTCCGGCGCGGGCACGGCATCGGCAACCACAGCCAGTCGCACCCGGCGAAATGGTTCTGGGCGCTGGGGCCGTGGCGCATGCGCCGGGAAATCACCACGGCGCAACGCCAGCTGGAGGACATCACCGGGGTGCGCCCGCCCTGGTTCCGCGCGGTGATCGGCATGGCCAACCCCTTCGTCGCCGCGCCCATCCATGACCTGGGCCTGATGCGGGTGGCGTGGAGCGCGCGCGGGTTCGATGCCGTGGCAGCCGATACCGCCGTGGTGCTGGCGCGGGTCGAGCGCCACCTCGATCCCGGCGCGATCATCCTCATGCACGAAGGCGCGCCGCACGGGAACAACCTGGAGCAGCTGGCGGCCGTGTTGCAACGGCTGGACGCGCTGGGCTACCGCACGGTCGTGCCGCGCGACCCACGGGACCTCACCGCGGACGCGTTGCGACCAGCAGCCAGTTGTTGAATGGCGTGTGCCCGTGCAGCGGGCCGTCGGTGACATCGAAACCCGCGGTGGTGAACCGCCCGCGCAACCAGTCGAGCGAGGGATAGTCGCTCGCGCCGGTGCGCATCCAGCCCCACAGGTTCGAAAGGTTGTCGATGCCGCGCGTGACGCGTGCGCGTGCATGGCCATCATCGATTCCCGTGCGCAGGACCAGTCGCGCACCCGGTGCGACGCGGGCCATGGCCGCATCCAGCAGGCCGGCGCGCGCGCCATCGTGGGGGAGGAACTGCAGCACGTCGAGCAGGGTCACGCTGCCTGCGTGCGCGGGCAGGCCCTGGGTCGCGTCACGGTGTTCGAAACTCGCCTGGGCAAGGCCGGTGCGCGCGGCGGCGGCGCGGGCGATGCGCAGCTTGCGAGCGTCGAAATCGACCCCGTGGTACGGCATCCCCTGGCCACGGTCGCGCAATACCTGCGGCAGCAGGCCGATGCCGCAGCCGATGTCGAGCAGCGGCGCCCCGCAGCCGTCCAACGCCTCGGCAACGGCGAAATACAGCGGATCGGCGGCAACCTTGGAGCCGACGTAGTAGTAGTACCAGCGATCCAGGCTGAAGCGCGAGGGCAGGTAGGCACGCGCGATCCGGCTGGCCGGCGTCATGCAGCCGGCTTCGTGGTGTGCAGCATCCTGCGCGCGTCCGGCAGGGCTGCGTCCGCCCATAGCGCATGCATCGCCGCCGATGGGTGCAGGCCATCGCCTGCGAGCATGGCCGCGACGCCACCCTGCGCGCGCGACACCGGCGTGATATCGACGAAGGCCACGCCGCGTGCGCTGCATGCATCCCGGGCGACGGCGTTGAAGGCATCCAGCGCGGAGGCGATCTCCGCGGGGTCGCGGCCTTCCTTCGCGGCGAACGGGGTCACGCCCCAATCCGGGATCGACAGCACCAGCACGCGTGCCGCATCGCCACCGGCGCAACCGATCGCGCGCTCGAGCAGCACGCCGAACTCGCGCTGGTACTCGTGGGCATCGCGCCCGCGGTACTGGTTGTTGACGCCGATCAGCAGGGTCACCAGGTCCCAGTCTCGCCCGAGTGGTTCGGCCGCATCCATCGCCGTCGACAACTCGTCGGTGGTCCAGCCGGTCGTGGCGATCACGCGCGGTGCGGCGATCGCATGGCCTTCGCGGCGCAATGCATCGAGCAGCTGCGCGATCCAGGCCTTTCCCTCCGCCACGCCCTCGCCGACGGTGTAACTGTCGCCGAGCGCGAGGACGCGGGTCATGCCGCCAGTGCCGCGCGGTTGGTCAGCACGCGGTCGATGCGCGCGAACACATCGCGCAGCACATCGGGCGGCGGCAGCAGGGTCACGCGGAAATGGTTGCGGTAGGGCACGTTGAAGCTCGAACCGGGCACCACCAGCACGTCTTCCTGCTCCAGCAGCTGCAGTGCGAACGCGTGGTCGTCGAAATCATGGGCCGCCGGCCCGGTGACCGCGGGGAAGCCGTACAGCGCACCCGCAGGCGCGATGAGCTTCAGGTGCGGGCTGGCCGCGCAACTTTCGACCAGTGCGCGTCGCGTTTCGTACAGGCGACCGCCCGGCTGGCACAGCACGCTGATGGTGTCGGTACCGTCGAGCGCCGCTTCCACCGCGAACTGGCCCGGCACGTTCGCGCACAGCCGCAACGCACCCAGCAGGTCCATCGCATGTGCGTACTCGCGTGTGGCGGCCGGGTCGCCGGACAGCACCGCCCAGCCCACGCGCCAGCCGCAGGCGCGATGCACCTTCGACAGCCCGCCGAACGACAGGCACGGCACGCTGCCGGCCAGCGGCGCCAACGGCTGGAACGTCGCGCCGTCGTACAGGATGTGGTCGTAGATCTCGTCCGCCATCAGCAGCAGGCCGTGCCTGTCGGCGATCGCCACGATGCGCTCCAGCAGTTCGCGCGGGTAGCTGGCACCGGTCGGATTGTTCGGATTGATCAGCACGATCGCGCGCGTGCGGGGCGACACCAGCGCTTCGATCTGCGCGGGATCCGGCAGGAAGCCGTCCTCCGGCGCGCAGGTGTAATAGACCGGGCGGCCGTCGTTGAGGATGGTCGCCGCGCTCCACAGCGGGTAATCGGGCGAGGGCAGCAGCACCTCGTCGCCGGGGTTGAGCAACGCACGCAAAGAGATGTCGATGAGTTCGCTCACGCCGTTGCCGACGAACACGCGATCCGGCGAGATGTCCGGCGTGCCGCGGGCCGCGTGGTGGGCGGCGATGGCCTCGCGTGCCTTGGGCAGTCCCTGCTGGTGCGTGTACGGATCGGTCTCGGCGATGCGCCCGGCGATGGCCTGCTGCAGGTGTTCGGGGGCGCGGAAGCCGAACGCCCCTGGGTTGCCGATGTTCAGCTTCACCAGGGTGCGGCCCTGCGATTCCAGCTCACGTGCGCGGCGGGCGAGTTCGCCCCGGATCTCATAGCGCACTTCGGACAGGCGCTGGCGGGTGGACAGGGGCGGCATCGCACAACTCTGGAACGGATGGGGAACCGCCAGCCTAGCGGATTCGCGACCCGTGCGCGGCTAGAATCCCCGCATGCACATGAACACCGCCAGCGAGTGAGCCCCGACGCAGGACTGCACGCGATCGGCTGGCCGATGGCCGTGCCGGAACCGTGGGCGTCCCTGCTGGATGCGCACCCCGCGGCCCGGGTGGCGCGGGTCGCGGAGCAGCACCGCGCCGGGTACCGGGTCTGCGAACGCCCCGACATCCTGTTTGCAGTGGAGTCGCCCCCGGAATGGCAACGGGCCCGGCTGGATCCGCTCGAGCGTGCAGGCGTGGGCGACTGGGTGCTGGTCGAGGATGGCCACATCGTCACGCTGCTGCCGCGCCAGTCCGCGCTCAAGCGGGGTGCCGCCGGCGAGCATTACCGCCAGCAGCTGATCGCGGCGAACATCGACACCGCCTTCGTGGTCTGCGGGCTCGATGACGATTTCAACCCGCGCCGCATCGAGCGTTACCTGCTGTTGGTCCGCGGCGGCGGCGTGGAACCGGTGGTGGTGCTGACCAAGTCGGACAAGGATGGCGACGTGGATGCCGCGCTGGTGGCGTTGCAGCCGATCCGCGACGAAGGCGTGGCGGTGCATGCGGTGAATGCGAAGGATGCGGACTCGGTCGCCGTGCTGCTGCCCTGGTTGCACACCGGCCATACCGTGGTGCTGGTGGGCTCCAGCGGCGCCGGCAAGTCCACGCTGACCAACACGCTGCTCGGCAACGAACGCATGAAGACGGGCGCCGTGCGTGCGAGCGATTCGCGTGGCCGCCACACCACCACCCATCGCGCGCTGCTACCGCTGCTGGCGGGTGCCTGCCTGATCGACACGCCCGGCATGCGCGAGCTCAAGCCCACCGGTGAGGAGAAACCCGACCGCGCCGCTTTCGCGGACATCGACGCCCTGGCGCTGGAATGCCGGTTCCGCGACTGCAGGCACGAACGCGAGCCCGGCTGTGCGGTGCGCGCGGCGATGGACGCGGGCACGCTCGATCCCAACCGCATGGCGAACTGGCGCAAGCTGGTCGATGAAGTGGCCGTCGCCGCGGTCACGCTGGAGGCCCGCAAGGCCGCCGACAGGCGCGGTCCACGCGGCAGGAGGCCGGGATGACGCCCGACATCGAACACCACGCGCGACTGGATGCACGCCTCGTCGAGGCGGCGCGCGGCCTGCGCCTGCTGAGCCTGGTGAGCTGGCCCGCGAGCTTCCAGGCGCCTTTCCTTGAATCATGGACCGCCGGCAAGCCGGTGCTGCCGCAGGTGCAATACCCGAAGCATGATTTTTCGGACGTGCGACGCGAACTCGAAGCGATCGCGCAGGCGGCCGAACCCGGGCATCCGATCGGCGACTACCTGATCCAGTCCGCGCGCAGCTGGAACCTGGCCGCGCAGATGCTGGAATGCCTGGGCACCCCGCAGGTCACCGAAATCTCCAAGCAGCTGTATGGCCGCCCCGACGAGCCGCTGCCCGGCAACGGCCCCACGACGCGCGAGGCCGCGCACCACTTCATCAACATCGCCAGCGAACTCGACCACGAGCTGCTGTCACCGATGGAAACCGTGCCGGTCTCCGCCACCGCGCTGCAATTGCAGTTGCAGAACGACCTCGACGATTTCTTCGACGGCCGCGTCATCTCCGTGGAGCTCGACCCGGACCTGATCGCCAAGGCCGCGGCGTCCTCGACGCGGATCCGCCTGCGCGCCGGCGCCACCTTCACCGATTACGACCGCGCGCAACTGCTGCAGCACGAGGCGCTGGTGCATTCGCTGACCGCGCTGAACGGCAAGCTGCAGCCGGTGCTGAAAAGCCTGGAGCTGTCCTCGCCGCGCACCACGGCCACGCAGGAAGGACTCGCCACGTTCGCCGAGCAGATCACCGGCAGCACGGACATCCAGCGCATGAAGCGCGTCAGCCTGCGCATCGAGGCCGTGGCGATGGCGCTGGAAGGAGCGGACTTCATCCAGGTCTTCAAGTATTTCCTCGACCAGGGGCAGAGCGCGACCGAGAGCTTCTCCTCCGCGCAACGGGTGTTCCGCGGCGTGCCCACCAGCGGCGGCCAGGCCTTCACCAAGGACACCGTCTACCTGCGTGGCCTGGTGGGCGTGCACACCTTCTTCCGCTGGTCGTTGCGGCAGGACAAGCTGCGCCTGGGCCGCATGCTGTTCGCCGGCAAGATGACGGTGGAGGACGTGCAGGCGTTCGAGCCGCTGTTCGATGCCGGCGTCATCGCCCAACCGCGCTGGTTGCCGCACTGGGTGGCCCGCGCGAACGGGTTGGCGGGCGTGCTGGCGTTCTCGCTGTTCGCCAACAAGATCCGGCTCGACCAGATCACCGATCGGCTGGACCTGCGCGACGTCTGAACGGGTGCCGAGGGCCGGCGCGCTAGAATCACGCCGACACAGGACAACCCCAAGACGATGTCAGACCAGGACGATTTCCGCCAAGCGGCGCTCGACTACCACCGCACGCTTCCGCACGGAAAGATCACGGTCAGCGCCACCAAGCCGATGGTCACCCAGCGCGACCTGGCCTTGGCCTATTCGCCCGGCGTGGCGCATGCCTGCGAGGCCATCGTCGAGGATCCGAATGCGGCGAGCGAACTGACCGCCCGCGGCAACCTGGTCGCCGTGGTGACCAACGGCACCGCGGTGCTGGGCCTGGGCGACATCGGCCCGCTGGCCGGCAAGCCGGTCATGGAAGGCAAGGGCGTGCTGTTCAAGAAGTTCGCCGGCATCGACGTGTTCGACATCGAGCTCAACGAGCGCGATCCGGACAAGCTGGTCGATGCGATCGCCGCGATGGAGCCAACCTTCGGCGGCATCAACCTCGAGGACATCAAGGCGCCGGAGTGCTTCTACATCGAGCGCAAGCTGCGCGAGCGCATGAACATCCCGGTGTTCCATGACGACCAGCATGGCACCGCGATCATCGTGGGCGCCGCCGTGCTGAACGCGCTGGAAGTGGCCGGCAAGAAGATCGAGGACGTGAAGCTCGCGACCTCCGGCGCAGGGGCCGCGGGCATCGCCTGCCTCGACATGCTGGTGGCGCTGGGCATGAAGCCGGAACACATCCTCGCGGTGGATCGCGAAGGCGTGCTCTACACAGGCCGTGACCACATGGATCCGGACAAGCAGCGTTACGCGCGTGACACCAGTGCGCGCACGCTCGACGACATCATGGTTGGCGCCGACATCTTCCTCGGCCTGTCCGCCGGCGGCGTGCTTGCGCCTGCGATGGTGGCGAAGATGGCCGACAAGCCGATCATCCTCGCGCTCGCCAATCCGTATCCGGAAATCATGCCGGAGGATGCCAAGCGCGTGCGCCCGGACGCGATCATCGCCACCGGCCGCAGCGACTATCCGAACCAGGTCAACAACGCGCTCTGCTTCCCGTACATCTTCCGCGGCGCGCTCGACGTGGGTGCGCAGGAAATCAACGAGGCGATGAAGCTCGCCTGCGTGCGCGCGATCGCCGCGCTGGCACGGATGGAGGCCAGCGACCTCGGCAGCGCCTACGGCGGCGAGATCCTCACGTTCGGTCCCGAGTACCTGATTCCACGCCCGTTCGATCCGCGCCTGATCGTGGCGGTGGCGCCGGCCGTCGCCCGTGCGGCGATGGAATCGGGCATCGCCTCTCGCCCGATCACCGACATGGCGGCGTACGAGGAGAAGCTTGGGCAGTTCGTGCACCGCACCGGGCTGATGATGAAGCCGGTGTACGAGCGCGCCCGCAGCGACCTCAAGCGCATCGTCTACGCGGAAGGCGAGGAATTCACGGTGCTGCGCGCGGTGCAGTCGGTGCTCGACGAGGGACTGGCCAAGCCGATCCTGATCGGCCGCCCCGACGTCATCGAGTCGCGCATCGGCAAGCTCGGCCTGCGCATGCGCGCGGGCACGGATTTCGAGCTGGTCAACATCAACGACGACCCGCGCTTCGACAGCTACTGGCAGCAGTACCACGCACTCACCGCGCGACGCGGCGTGACGCCGGACGCGGCGAAGAACCTGCTGCGCTCGCGGCCCACGCTGATCGCGGCGCTGATGGTGGAGCGTGGCGAGGCGGATGCCCTGATCTGCGGACTGGTGGGCCGTTTCCACAAGAAGCTGGGCTACCTGCTCAGCGTGTTCAATTTCGAGCAGGGCGTGACCGGCACCGCGGCGATGACCGGCGTGATCAACGACCAGGGCGCGTGGTTCTTCGTGGATACCCACGTGCAGGTCGACCCGAGCGCGGAACAGATCGCCGAGAGCACGTTGCAGGCCACGTACCGCTTGAAGCTGTTCGGCGTGGAGCCGCGCGCGGCGCTGCTGTCGCATTCGAACTACGGCAGCCATGTCGATGCCTCCGCCCGCAAGATGCAGAAGGCGCGCGAGATCATCGCCCGGCGCATGCCGAAGCTGCAGGTGGATGGCGAGATGCAGGCCGACACCGCATGGGACGAAGTGCTGCGCCAGCGCATCTTCCCGGACACGCCGCTGAAGGGGCAGGCCAACCTGCTGGTGATGCCCAACCTGGATGCCGCGAACATCGGCTACAACCTCGTGCGCGTGGCCACCGGTGGCGTGGCCATCGGCCCGATCCTGATGGGCCTCGACAAGCCGGCGCACATCCTCACCCCGGCCTCCACGCCACGCCGCGTGGTCAACATGACCGCGATCGCCGCGGTGGACGCGCAGATCCGCGCCGCGCGCAACGTCACCACGCTGGGCACTGCGATGGGCGCCGGCGACGAGGTGCCCTGAACCATGCAACCGGCGGCCAGCACGCATGGTGCGGAGCCGCCGGCCGGCGGGTGGCCGGCCACCGTCCTGATCGTCTGCTACCGCATGCGCGAGACCGTGCTGGAGGCCCTGCACGGCGCACTCGCGCAGACCGTCCCGTGCGAGATCATCGTGTCCGACGACAGCTCCGGCGACGGCACGCTGGCGGCGGTGCAGACCGCGCTGCAGGGCTATGCCGGCCCGCACCGGGTGATCGTGCGTGGCACGCCGCGCAACCTGGGGCTGTGCCCGCACCTGCAGGAACTGGTGGCGATGGCCTCCGCGCCGGTGGTCTTCAATTCGGCCGGTGATGACGTGTCGATGCCGGACCGCGTGGCGCGCACGCTGGCCGAGTTCGCCGCGCATCCCGCCGCGATGATCGTGGGTTCGAGCACCGATGACATCGATGCCGAAGGCCACCTGATCAAGGCCAACACCCGCGGCCTGCCGCGCGCAGTCGACCAGGACTGGCTGCTGCGCCAGGGCAAGATGGCCACCATCCTCGGGGCCACGATGGCGTGGCGCCGCGAACTGTTCGACACGTTCCCGCCGCTGGTCGGTCGTGTCGAGGACAACATGCTGATGCTGCGCGGCGCCCTGCTGGGCGAGTGCCGCTGCTTGCCCGAGCCATTGATCCGCTACCGCCGCCACGACAGCAACCTTGGCGACTGGGTGTTCGACCGCAGCGAGCGCGGCCCCGCGGGCTGGGCGCGGCGGCAGTCACGCGTGGCGGAGATGTACCTGCAGATCGCCGATGACCAGCGGCGCTGCGTCGATGCGCGTGGCGATCTTCCGGACGACCGTCGCCGCAAGGGCATGCGCCTGCAGGCGCTCTATCGGCTGGAAGCCGAGCAGCGGCTGGTGATGCTGGAGCAGCCGCGCTCGCACTGGATCGCGCCGCTGTGGCGCGGCCTGCACACCCCCGGCCTGCGTCGCAAGAGCGCGGAGCGCGCACTCAAGTTGCTGCTGCCTCGCAAGGCCTTCGGCCAGCACGGCCACCAGGCCTGACGCGCGCGCTCAGGCGCGGAAGATCGGCGTGGTCGGCACCGGTTCCTGCGCGGCGCGCTGCAGCTTGCGGCGGCAGCGGAACCAGAAGCGGATCGCGTTCCAGGTCCCATGCCCGCTCCACGGCGGCACCGAATGCCGGTCGTGCCAGATCGTGTCCCACAGCTCGCGGCGGTTGCCGGCCAGGGACTGGGTGAACACCCGGTGCCAGGCGGCGCCGCGCTCATGGCCCAACCACGTGGTCTCGCCGTAGCGTTTGGCCACGTAGGCACGCTCCTCGATCCACTTGCGGTTCTTGCCCGTGGCCAGGCGATCGCGCTTGCGCTCCTCGCGCGTGCGGGTGTCGGCCTCGGGCTTGGTTTTCCCCAGGGCGGACGCGGCGCCGCCGTGCCGGCGGAACTTCACCAGCGGGCGATCCACGTAGACCACGCCGTGGCCCGCCGCCGCGCGGATCGCCAGCCACCAGTCGTGGTACAGCTGCGCGGGGAAGGGCAGCGCGTCGGCCAGCACCGCAGGGCGCAGCAGCGCCGCATGGCCGGACACCGTGTTCTGGAACAGGTAGCGCACCGGGTCGCGGCCCTGGTGCATGGTCAGGTCATCGGACACCTTGCGCCCGATCAAGCGCCCGTCGCTGTCGATGTATTCCGAATCGCAATAGGCCAGGTCGGCGTCGCCGATCGCATCCAGCAGGATGCGCAGCTTGTCGGGGTCCCAGATGTCGTCCTGGTCGGCGGGCGCGATGAACTCGCCGCGGCACAGGCGCATGCAGGCCTCGAAGCTGCGCAGGTGGCCCAGGTTTTCCGTATTGCGATGCACCTGCACCCGCGGATCGCGCGAGGCGTACTCCTCCAGGATCGCCACGCTGCCATCGGTCGAGGCATCGTCCAGCGCCACCAGCTCCAAAGTCACGCCACGCTGGCCGAGGATCGAATCCAGCTGTTCGCGCAGGTGGCCGGCACCGTTCCAGGTGCACAGCGCGACGGAGATCAGGGGCGATGGGGTCACGGGACATGCGGTGAACGGGCGTGGCGCCAGCATGCCGGAAGGAATGCCGAATGGATCACAGCCGTAGGTAAAACGTCATGGTTTATTTGACCCGGACAAAAATTTGCAGGCTGCGGCAGCCGGCCCCGGCCTTGTTAGACTCGCCGCAGGAACACCACCGGGGCACCCCATGAATTGGCTCAACGACCTGCTTCAGAACGATCCCGATCCCACCGAAACCCGCGAGTGGGTGGAATCGATCAAGTCGGTGATCGATGTGCGCGGCCCCGAGCGCGCCCACCAGCTGCTCAACGGCATGGTGGAGATGACGCGCCGCGCCGGCGCACACCTGCCGTTCGCGCCCACCACCGAATACATCAACACCATTCCGCCGCAGCTCGAGCCGAAGTTCCCGGGCGATGCGCACATGGAGTGGAAGCTGCGCTCGATCATCCGCTGGAACGCGATGGCGATGGTGGTCCGCGCCAACCGCAAGCCGGGCGAGCTGGGCGGGCACATCGCCAGTTTCGCCAGCTCCGCCACGCTGTACGACGTGGGCTTCAACCACTTCTGGCGCGCCCCGTCCGAACACCACCCGGGTGACCTGCTCTACATCCAGGGCCACAGCTCGCCGGGCATCTATTCGCGCTCTTTCGTCGAAGGCCGCATCAACGAGGACCAGCTCGACAACTTCCGCATGGAAGTGGATGGCCGCGGCGTCAGCAGCTACCCGCACCCGTGGCTGATGCCGGATTTCTGGCAGACCCCGACCGTCTCGATGGGCCTGGGCCCGCTGGCGGCGATCTACCAGGCCCGCAACTGGAAGTACCTCGAAGCACGCGGCCTGATGCCGAAGACCGATCGCAAGGTGTGGTGCTTCCTCGGCGATGGCGAGACCGACGAGCCCGAGAGCCTCGGTGCGATTTCCGTGGCCGGCCGCGAAGGCCTCGACAACCTGGTGTTCGTGGTCAACTGCAACCTGCAGCGCCTCGATGGCCCGGTGCGCGGCAACGGCAAGATCATCCAGGAACTGGAAGGCCAGTTCCGCGGCGCCGGCTGGAACGTGCTCAAGCTGGTCTGGGGCAGCTACTGGGATCCGCTCCTCGCGCAGGACCGCGACGGCATGCTCAAGCGCCTGATGATGGAAACCGTCGACGGCGAATACCAGAACTGCAAGGCGTTCGGCGGCGCGTACACGCGCGAGCATTTCTTCGGCAAGTATCCGGAGACCGCCGCACTGGTCGCCAACATGAGCGACGACGACATCTGGCGCCTCAATCGCGGTGGCCACGACCCCTTCAAGGTCTACGCCGCCTACGACGCCGCGGTGAAGCAGAAGGGCATGCCCACCGTGATCCTCGCCAAGACGGTGAAGGGCTACGGCATGGGCGCGGCGGGCGAAGCACTGAACCCCACGCACCAGACCAAGAAGCTCGACGACGAAGCCGTGCAGATCTTCCGCAAGCGCTTCCAGCTCGACATCCCGGATGCGTTGTTCACCAAGGACAACCCGGTGCCGTTCTACCGCCCGGCGGAAGACTCGCCGGAAATGCAGTACATCCGCGAACGCCGCGCCGCGCTGGGTGGACCCCTGCCGCAGCGTCGCCGCAAGGCCAGCACCGCGCTTGAAGTGCCGAAGCTCGAGACGTTCGAGCGCCTGCTGAAATCCAGCGGCGAGCGCGAGATCAGCACCACCATGGCGTTCGTGCAGACGCTGTCGATCATCCTGCGCGACAAGCAGGTGGGTCCGCGCTGCGTGCCGATCGTGGCCGACGAGGCGCGCACCTTCGGCATGGAGGGCATGTTCCGCCAGCTCGGCATCTACGCGCCCCAGGGCCAGAAGTACAAGCCGGTGGATGCGGACCAGTTGATGTTCTACCGCGAGGACGCCGCCGGCCAGGTGCTGGAAGAAGGCATCACCGAGGCGGGCGCGTTCGCCAGCTGGATGGCCGCGGCCACCAGCTACAGCAGCAACGACCTGCAGATGCTGCCGTTCTACATCTACTACTCGATGTTCGGCTTCCAGCGCATCGGCGACGCCGCGTGGCAGGCCGCCGACATGCGCGCGCGCGGCTTCCTGCTGGGTGCCACCGCCGGTCGCACCACGCTCAATGGCGAAGGCCTGCAGCACGAGGACGGACAGAGCCACATCCAGTCGAGCTTCATCCCCAACTGCCGCAGCTACGACCCCACCTTCGGCTACGAAGTGGTGACCATCGTGCAGCACGGCATGCAGCGCATGCTGGCCGAGCAGCAGGACGAGTACTACTACATCACCCTGATGAACGAGAACTACACCCACCCCGACATGCCGCAAGGCAGCGCGGAGGGCATCATCAAGGGCATGTACCTGCTGCAGGACGCGGGCAAGGCCAGGAAGGGCGAACTGCGCGTGCAACTGATGGGCAGCGGCACCATCCTGCGCGAGGTGATCGCCGCCGCCGAGCTGCTGGACAAGGAATTCGGCATCCGCGCCGACATCTGGAGCTGCCCGAGCTTCACCGAGCTCGCGCGTGACGGCGAAGACGCCGTGCGTGCCAACCGCCTGCATCCGGAAGGCCAGAAGCGCCAGCCCTACGTCACGCAGCTGCTGGACGGTCGCCCGGGTCCGGCCATCGCCGCCACCGACTACGTGCGCACGTTCGCCAACCAGATCCGCGAGTTCGTGCCGATGAAGTACACCGTGCTCGGCACGGACGGCTTCGGCCGCAGCGACACCCGCGAGAACCTGCGCCGCCACTTCGAGGTGGACCGCTTCCACGTGGCCCATGCCGCCGTGTGCGCGCTGGCGGAAGACGGCAAGCTCACGCCGAAGGACGTGGCTAAGGCGATCAAGGTGTTCGGGATCAACGTGGAGAAGCCGAATCCGCTGAGCGTGTGAGTCGCGCGAGGTGATTCAAGAGGAAGGCGGCCAATGGCCGCCTTTCTTATTTCT
>Ga0208892_1000014_pt1 | contig 16025 bp, 11 predicted proteins | sample SoimicmetaGmgHAC_FD_188336 | JGI IMG/M metagenome (GOLD analysis project Ga0208892, IMG submission 188336) | Soil and rhizosphere microbial communities from Laval, Canada - mgHAC (SPAdes) (version 2) | ecosystem: Environmental > Terrestrial > Deep subsurface > Rock core/Sediment | place: Laval... | reverse complement strand
CACCGGTGCCGTGACCCTGCCGGAAGGCGTGGAGATGGTGATGCCGGGCGACAACATCAAGATGGTGGTGTCGCTGATCAACCCGGTGGCGATGGACGAGGGCCTGCGCTTCGCGATCCGCGAAGGCGGCCGTACCGTCGGCGCCGGCGTGGTCTCGAAGATCATCAAGTAATCGGGTTCGCGTCCGCGGGGAAACCCGCGACGCACCGGGCACGGCGAACGGAATCGCTTCCGTTCGCCATGTCGTTTGCGAGTTCAGGGATTTACGCCAGTAGCTCAACTGGCAGAGCAGCGGTCTCCAAAACCGCAGGTTGGGGGTTCGAGTCCCTCCTGGCGTGCCATCCCTGCCGCACTACCCGCACATAGGAAGCAGTCCCCGCGTGAACAGCAAGGTGATCCAGTCCAAACAGGCCTCCGGCGTCGACATCGCGAAGTACGCGATGGCGGGACTGCTGGTCGTGGCCGGCGTGTTCGCGTTCTACTGGTTCGATGGCCAGTGGCCGGCGTGGGTGCGTGGCCTGGCGGTGCTGGCTGGCCTCGTGCTCGGCGTGGTGCTGTTCATGGCCACGGCCAAGGGCGCGACCCTGCGCGAGTTCATCCGCGAGTCCGGATTCGAGCTGCGCAAGGTGGTGTGGCCCACGCGCCAGCAGGCCATGCGCACCACGTGGGTGGTCGCGGCCGTGGTGGTGATCTTCAGCCTCCTGCTGTTCGCCTTCGACCGGGCGATCGCTGAGCTGGTGAAATTGCTGTTGGGCGCTTGAGGAGCACGGACGACATGACTGAACAGGCGACCCAGGACACCCAGCCGCAGGCGGACACCCGTCCGATGCGCTGGTACGTGGTGCATGCGTATTCCGGCTTCGAAAAGTCGGTGGCGCAGGCGCTGCGCGAGCGCATCGTGCGCAACGAAATGCAGGAACGCTTCGGCGACGTGATCGTCCCCACCGAGGAAGTGGTGGAGATGAAGGCCGGCCAGAAGCGCCGCTCGGAACGCAAGTTCTTCCCGGGCTACGTGCTGGTGCAGATCGTCACCCACGAAGAGAACGGCATTCCGCGCATCGACAACGAGAGCTGGCACCTCATCAAGGAAACCCCGAAGGTGATGGGCTTCATCGGCGGCACCGCCGACCGGCCGCTGCCCATCCGCGATTCCGAGGCCGCGGCGATCCTGGATCGCGTGCAGGCCGGCGTGGAAAAGCCGCGCCCGAAGGTGCTCTTCGAGCCGGGCGAAATGGTGCGCGTCACCGAGGGTCCGTTCAACGACTTCAACGGCGTGGTCGAGGAAGTCAATTACGACAAGAGCCGCGTCCGCGTGGCGGTGCTCATCTTCGGCCGGTCGACGCCGGTCGAGCTGGAATTCGGGCAGGTCGAGAAGGCGAAGTAAGCCGGATCGGCAAGTCCATCAACTGGCGGAACCCATCCCGCCAACGAACGCGAGGAGCCGCAAGGCGCTTGCACTCGCAGGAGAAGAGAAGTGGCAAAGAAAGTCATTGGTTACATCAAGCTGCAGGTGAAGGCCGGCCAGGCCAACCCCTCGCCGCCGGTCGGTCCGGCACTGGGCCAGCGCGGCCTCAACATCATGGAGTTCTGCAAGGCGTTCAATGCCGCCACGCAGAAGCTGGAGCCGGGCCTGCCGATTCCGACCGTGATCACGGCGTACTCGGACAAGACCTTCACCTTCGTCACCAAGACGCCGCCGGCGTCGATCCTGTTGAAGAAGGCCGTGGGCATCCAGTCCGGCTCGAAGCGTCCCAACACCGAGAAGGTGGGCAAGGTGACGCGCAAGCAGCTGGAAGAGATCGCGAAGGCGAAGGAACCCGACCTGACCGCGGCCGACCTGGACGCGGCGGTCCGCACCATCGCGGGCTCCGCCCGTTCGATGGGCCTGACGGTGGAGGGCTGAGACCATGGCACAGACCAAGCGACAGAAGAACAGCGCCGCGGCCGTGCAGCCGGGCAAGGCCTATGCGATCGACGAAGCACTGAAGATCGTCCAGGACAACAGCAAGACCAAGTTCGTTGAGTCCGTCGACGTGGCCGTGCGCCTCGGCGTGGACGCGCGCAAGTCCGACCAGCAGGTGCGCGGTTCCACCGTGCTGCCGGCCGGTACCGGCAAGAGCGTGCGCGTCGCCGTGTTCGTGCCGGCCGGTGCCAAGGCTGAAGAAGCCCTGGCCGCGGGTGCGGATGCGGTGGGCATGGACGACCTGGCCGAGAAGATGCAGGGCGGCGACCTGAACTACGACGTGGTCATCGCCACGCCGGACGCCATGCGCGTGGTCGGCAAGCTCGGCACGCTGCTGGGCCCGCGCGGCCTGATGCCGAACCCGAAGGTCGGCACCGTGTCCCCGAACCCGGGTGAAGCGGTGAAGAATGCCAAGGGTGGCCAGGTGCGTTACCGCACCGACAAGGCCGGCATCATCCACTGCACGATCGGCAAGGCTGATTTCGACGCCGCCAAGCTGAAGGAAAACCTGAACGCGCTGCTGCTCGACCTGATCAAGGCCAAGCCGGCGACCGCCAAGGGCACCTACCTGCAGAAGGTGGCCATCAGCTCCACGATGGGTCCGGGCGTCACGGTCGACCAGGGCTCGCTTGCCCTGAAGTAATGAATTTTGGAGGCGCCGCGCCGGTGTTCCGGTGCGGAGCCATCAAAGACCGCAGGTGCGGACTGCGCCCAACGGCGACGGGCATGGATGCTCGACATGGCATGGAATCGCCGTCGTTGGAAGCGGGTCTGCTTAATCAAGCTCGCAAGAGCTGCCTGCGTAGATGGTCGCCCTTCTGAGATGTTTCGGGGTTCGCCCCGTTCGGAAGCCGGCACCACGGGATGTTCGCATCCCCGGCACCAGGGAAGGTGCTCCCAGGACCATGCGCGGCTGGAGTCGTGCGTGGAAGTCAATAAGGAGAAGTGCAATGGCTCTTAATCTGTCCCAGAAAAAGGATGTCGTCGCGGAAGTGGCGGACGTCGCAGCCAAGGCGCATTCCCTGATCGCAGCCGAGTACGCGGGCACCACGGTCGAGCAGATGACCGCGATGCGCAAGAAGGCACGTGAAACCGGTGTGTTCCTGAAAGTTGTCAAGAACACGCTGGCCGCACGTGCAGTCGACGGCACGGATTTCGCTGTGGCCAAAGATGGCCTCACCGGTCCGCTGCTGTACGCGTTTTCGATGGAGGAGCCCGGCGCCGCCGGTCGCCTGATCAAGGAATTCGCCAAGGGCAACGACAAGCTGCAGCCCAAGCTCGTCGTCGTGGAAGGCCAGCAGTACGGCCCGGCCCACGTCGAAGTGCTGGCCTCGCTGCCGACCCTCGAACAGGCGCTGGGCATGCTTGCCCGCGTGCTGGCCGAGCCGGCGTCGATGTTCGCCCGCGCCGTCAAGGCGGTGGCCGACCAGCAGGGTGGCGGCGACGCCGCACCGGCTGCCGAGGCTGCAGCGGCCGAACCGGCCTGACATCCAACATCCGAATCGGTTGATCCGAATCCAAATCCGAAACATCTACTGAGGTAAACACAATGTCTCTTACCAACGAGCAGATCGTCGACGCCGTCGCCGCCAAGTCGCTGATGGAAGTGATGGACCTGGTCAAGGCCATCGAAGAAAAGTTCGGCGTCACCGCCGCTGCCCCGGTCATGATGGCCGGCCCCGCCGCGGGCGCCGCCGCCCCGGTCGAGGAGCAGACCGAGTTCAACGTCATCCTGAAGGCTGCCGGCGAGAAGAAGGTCGAGGTCATCAAGGCCGTCCGCGCCATCACGGGCCTGGGCCTGAAGGAAGCGAAGGACCTGGTCGAAGGCGCCCCGCAGACCGTGAAGGAAGGCGCTTCGAAGGAAGATGCCGAGAAGTTCAAGAAGGACCTCGAAGCTGCCGGTGCGCAGGTCGAGCTGAAGTAATCGCAATCCGTCGCCACGCACCATCGGCGACAACCTGAGGCTGGGGGCAGATGCCCCCGGCCTTCGGTCGTTCCATCGCAATACGCAACAAGCAACATGTTCAGCACTGGAAGTGGTGATAGAGGGCGTGCTGGTGCCGGCAATACCAGCGACTTCCAACTGGCAGTCCGCCGCGAGGCGGTTTTCCTGACAGTTCCCGGCGGCCCCAGGCCTGCCGGCCCTACACGATGAAGAAGGCGATCCATCCCATGGCGAAAGCATCCGCACATTCGTATTCCTTCACCGAGAAGAAGCGCATCCGCAAGGACTTCGGCAAGCGCCGGACGATCCTCGAGGTGCCTTTCCTCCTCGCCATCCAGGTTGATTCCTACCGCGAATTCCTGCAGGCCCACGTTGCGCCGGACAAGCGCGCCGACAAGGGCCTGCACGCCGCGTTGAAGTCGGTCTTCCCGATCACCAGCTACAACGGCTATGCCGCGCTGGAGTACGTGGGCTACACGCTGGGCGAGCCTCCGTTCGACGAGCGCGAGTGCCGCAACCGTGGCCTCTCCTACGGCGCCCCGCTGCGCGCCACCGTGCGCCTGGTGATCTACGACCGCGAGTCGTCGACCAAGCAGGTCAAGTACGTGAAGGAGCAGGAGGTCTACATGGGCGAGATCCCGCTCATGACCGACAACGGCACCTTCATCGTCAACGGCACCGAGCGCGTCATCGTGTCGCAGCTCCACCGTTCGCCGGGCGTGTTCTTCGACCACGACCGTGGCAAGACGCACTCCTCGGGCAAGCTGCTGTACAGCGCCCGCATCATCCCCTACCGCGGTTCGTGGCTCGACTTCGAGTTCGACCCGAAGGACGCGCTGTTCACCCGCATCGACCGTCGCCGCAAGTTGCCGGTGACCGTGCTGCTGCGCGCGCTTGGCTACAACAACGAGGAAATGCTCAACGAGTTCTTCGAAATCAACACGTTCCACATCGAAGCCGAAGGCGTGCAGCTTGAGCTGGTGCCGGAGCGCCTGCGTGGCGAAACGCTGGAATTCGACCTGGCCGACGGCGACAAGGTCATCGTCGAGGCCGGCAAGCGCATCACCGCCCGCCACGTGAAGCAGCTGGAACAGTCGGGCATCGCCGCGCTGGCCGTGCCGGACAGCTACCTCGTGGGTCGCATCCTGTCGCACGACGTCGTCGACGCCGGCACCGGCGAGCTCCTGGCCACCGCCAACGACGAAGTCACAGAGGACCAGCTGGCCGCCTTCCGCAAGGCCGGCATCGCCTCGGTCGGCACGCTGTGGGTCAACGACCTCGACCGTGGCGCCTACGTGTCGAACACGCTGCGCATCGACCACACCAAGACGCAGCTGGACGCGCTGGTCGAGATCTACCGCATGATGCGTCCCGGCGAGCCGCCGACCAAGGACGCCGCGCAGAACCTGTTCCACAACCTGTTCTTCACCTTCGAGCGCTACGACCTCTCGGCCGTGGGCCGGATGAAGTTCAACCGTCGCCTGGGTCGCAAGGACACCGAGGGCGCGCCGATCCTGTACGACCAGCGCTACTTCGCCGAGCGTTCCGATGACGAGAGCGGGCGCTATCGCGAGATGTGCGGCACCGGGTCGGACATCCTCGATGTCATCCGCGTGCTGACCGAGATCCGCAACGGCCGCGGCACGGTGGACGACATCGACCACCTCGGCAACCGTCGCGTGCGTTCGGTGGGCGAGATGGCGGAGAACACCTTCCGCGTGGGCCTGGTGCGCGTCGAGCGCGCCGTGCGCGAGCGCCTGACCATGGCCGAGGCCGATGGCCTGACCCCGCAGGACCTGATCAACGCCAAGCCAGTCGCGGCCGCGATCAAGGAGTTCTTCGGCTCCTCGCAGCTGTCGCAGTTCATGGACCAGAACAACCCGCTGTCGGAAGTCACGCACAAGCGTCGCGTGTCGGCCCTCGGCCCGGGTGGCCTGACCCGCGAGCGCGCCGGCTTCGAAGTGCGCGACGTGCACCCCACGCACTACGGCCGCGTCTGCACCATCGAAACGCCGGAAGGCCCGAACATCGGCCTGATCAACTCCCTGGCCGTGTTCGCCCGCACCAACGGCTACGGCTTCCTTGAGACGCCGTACCGCAAGGTGACCAACGGCAAGGTGACCGACGAGATCCAGTACCTCTCGGCGATCGAGGAAAACGAGTACGTCATCGCCCAGGCCAACGCGCCGCAGGACGAGAAGGGCAACCTCAACGCGGAGTTCGTGAACTGCCGCTTCCAGGGCGATACGCAGCTGCGACCGCCGGGGGAAGTCGACTTCATGGACGTCTCACCGATGCAGACCGTGTCGGTGGCTGCCGCGCTGGTGCCGTTCCTCGAGCACGATGACGCCAACCGCGCGCTGATGGGCGCGAACATGCAGCGCCAGGCGGTGCCGACGCTGCGCGCCCAGAAGCCGCTGGTGGGCACGGGCATCGAGCGCGCCGTGGCGCGCGACTCGGGCGTGACCGTGAACGCCCGTCGTGGCGGCGTGATCGAGCAGATCGACGCGGGCCGCATCGTGGTCAAGGCCAACGAGTCCGAGATCACCGGCGAGACCGATGCCGGCGTCGACATCTACACGCTCATCAAGTACACGCGTTCCAACCAGAACACCTGCATCAACCAGCGTCCGCTGGTGAACGTGGGTGACGTGGTCGCCCGCGGCGACGTGCTGGCCGACGGTCCCTCGACCGACATCGGCGAGCTCGCGCTCGGCCAGAACATGCTGGTCGCGTTCATGCCGTGGAACGGCTACAACTTCGAAGACTCGATCCTGCTGTCGGAGCGTGTCGTCGAGGAAGACCGCTACACCACCATCCACATCGAGGAACTGGTCTGCCAGGCGCGCGACACCAAGCTGGGCGCCGAGGAAATCAGCCAGGACATCCCGAACGTCTCCGAGCAGGCGCTGGGTCGCCTCGACGAGTCGGGCGTGGTGTACATCGGTGCCGAGGTGCGCGCCGGCGACATCCTCGTCGGCAAGGTCACGCCGAAGGGCGAGAGCCAGCTGACGCCGGAAGAGAAACTGCTTCGCGCGATCTTCGGCGAGAAGGCCTCCGACGTGAAGGACAGCTCGTTGCGCGTGCCCCCGGGCATGGACGGCACCGTCATCGACGTGCAGGTCTTCACCCGCGACGGCGTGGAACGCGACAAGCGCGCCCTGAAGATCCAGGACGAGGAAGTCCGCCGGATCAAGAAGGACTTCGACGACCAGCGCCAGATCCTCGAGGCCGCGATCTACGCGCGCCTGCGCCAGCAGTTGCAGGGCAAGGTCGCCAACGGCGGCAACGGCGTGAAGAAGGGCGAGACCGTGACGTCGCTGGTGCTGGACTCGGTCGGCAAGAAGGACTGGTTCTCCTTCCGCATGAAGGACGACGACGCACAGGAAGCGATCGAACGCGCCGAGAAGCAGATCGAGCTCCACGAGAAGGAGTTCGAGCGACGCTTCCAGGACAAGCGCGCCAAGATCACCCAGGGCGATGACCTTGCCCCGGGCGTGCTGAAGATGGTCAAGGTGTTCCTGGCCGTGCGTCGCCGCATCCAGCCGGGCGACAAGATGGCAGGTCGCCACGGCAACAAGGGCGTGGTGTCCAACATCGTCCCGGTCGAGGACATGCCCTACATGGCCGACGGCCACACCGTCGACATCGTGCTGAACCCGCTGGGCGTGCCGAGCCGAATGAACATCGGCCAGGTGCTGGAAGTGCACCTCGGCTGGGCGGCCAAGGGACTCGGTCGCAAGATCCAGGCCATGCTCGAGCAGCAGGCGAAGGTTGCCGAGCTGCGCAAGTTCCTCGACGAGATCTACAACCACGACCGCGTGGCGCACGAACAGCGCGTCGACCTGACGGACTTCAGCGACAGCGAACTGCTGCGCCTGGCCGGCAACCTGACCGACGGCGTGCCGATGGCGACGCCGGTGTTCGACGGTGCCGCGGAGTCGGAGATCAAGGCGATGCTGAAGCTGGCCGACCTGCCGCTGTCCGGGCAGACCCAGCTGTATGACGGCCGCACGGGCGAGGCGTTCGATCGCCACACCACCGTCGGCTACATGCACATGCTGAAGCTGAACCACCTCGTCGACGACAAGATGCACGCACGTTCGACCGGTCCGTACTCGCTCGTCACCCAGCAGCCGCTGGGCGGCAAGGCGCAGTTCGGCGGCCAGCGCTTCGGCGAAATGGAAGTCTGGGCGCTGGAAGCCTACGGCGCGGCCTACACCCTGCAGGAGATGCTGACGGTGAAGTCCGACGACGTGCAGGGCCGCAACCAGATGTACAAGAACATCGTCGACGGCAACTACGAGATGGTGGCCGGCATGCCGGAATCCTTCAACGTCCTCGTGAAGGAAATCCGTTCGCTCGGCATCAACATGGAGCTGGAGGAGCACTGAGGCAACGCGACACACGCAACCTCATCTCACTCCACTCCACACGGAGATCGATTCAATGAAAGATCTACTCAACCTGTTCAACCTGCAGCGCACCATTCCGGACTTCGACGCGATCAAGATCGCGCTCGCTTCGCCGGACCTGATCCGCTCGTGGTCCTATGGCGAAGTCAAGAAGCCGGAGACCATCAACTACCGCACCTTCAAGCCTGAGCGCGACGGCCTGTTCTGTGCCGCCATCTTCGGCCCGATCAAGGACTACGAGTGCCTCTGCGGCAAGTACAAGCGCATGAAGCATCGCGGCGTGGTCTGCGAGAAGTGCGGCACGGAGGTTACGCTGGCCAAGGTGCGTCGCGAGCGCATGGGCCACATCGACCTGGCGTCGCCGGTCGCGCACATCTGGTTCCTCAAGTCGCTGCCGTCGCGCATCGGCCTGATGCTGGACATGACGCTGCGTGACATCGAGCGCATCCTGTACTTCGAGGCCTACGTGGTCACCGAGCCGGGCCTGACCCCGCTCGAGCAGGGCATGCTCCTCAACGAAGAGCAGTACCTGCAGGCGCGCCAGGAACACGGCGACGACTTCGAGGCCGCGATGGGCGCCGAGGCGATCTTCGACCTGCTGCGCGGCATCGACCTGCAGGCCGAGATGGTCAACCTGAAGGAAGAGATCGCCTCCACCGGATCGGAAACCAAGCTCAAGCGCCTCACCAAGCGCATCAAGCTGATCGAAGCGTTCCTGGAGTCGGGCAACCGTCCCGAGTGGATGATCATGACGGTGCTTCCGGTGCTGCCGCCGGACCTGCGTCCGCTGGTCCCGCTGGATGGCGGCCGCTTCGCGACTTCCGACCTCAACGACCTGTACCGCCGCGTCATCAACCGCAACAACCGCCTGCGTCGCCTGCTCGAGCTCTCGGCCCCGGACATCATCGTCCGCAACGAGAAGCGCATGCTGCAGGAGTCGGTGGATGCACTGATGGACAACGGCCGCCGCGGCCGTGCCATCACCGGCACCAACAAGCGGGCCCTCAAGTCGCTGGCCGACATGATCAAGGGCAAGCAGGGACGCTTCCGCCAGAACCTGCTGGGCAAGCGCGTCGACTACTCCGGCCGTTCGGTCATCGTGGTCGGCCCGACCCTGCGCCTGCATGAGTGCGGCCTGCCGAAGAAGATGGCGCTCGAGCTGTTCAAGCCCTTCATCTTCGCCAAGCTGCAGGAGCGCGAACTCGCCACCACGATCAAGGCCGCCAAGAAGCTCGTCGAGCGCGAAGAGGCGATGGTGTGGGACATCCTCGAAGAGGTGATCCGCGAACACCCCGTCATGCTGAACCGTGCGCCCACGCTGCACCGCCTCGGCATCCAGGCGTTCGAGCCGGTGCTGATCGAAGGCAAGGCCATCCAGCTGCACCCGCTGGTCTGCACCGCGTTCAACGCGGACTTCGACGGTGACCAGATGGCCGTGCACGTGCCGCTATCGCTGGAAGCCCAGCTGGAAGCGCGCGCGCTGATGATGGCGTCGAACAACATCCTGTCGCCGGCCAACGGCGAGCCGATCATCGTGCCGTCGCAGGACGTTGTTCTTGGCCTGTACTACATGACTCGCGCCCTGGAGAACAAGGCGGGCGAGGGCATGGCGTTCGCCAACGTGTCCGAAGTCAAGCGCGCCTACGACAACCGCGTGGTCGAGCTGCATGCCAAGGTCAAGGTGCGCATCACCGAGACCGTCGGCGGCGAGAAGAAGACCTCGATCGTCGACACCACGGTCGGTCGCGCGCTGCTGGCCGAGATCATCCCGGAAGGCCTGCCCTACGCGCTGGTCAACACCGAGCTGTCGAAGAAGGCCATCAGCCGCCTGATCAACACCTGCTACCGCATGCTCGGCCTGAAGGACACGGTGGTCTTCGCCGACCAGCTGATGTACACCGGCTTCCGCTATGCAACCCGCGCCGGCGTTTCCATCGGCATCGACGACATGAAGATCCCCGACGAGAAGAAGGGCATCCTCGATGAAGCCGAGGCCGAGGTGCTGGAAATCCAGCAGCAGTACCAGTCGGGCCTGGTGACGGCCGGCGAGCGCTACAACAAGGTGGTCGACATCTGGTCGCGCACCAACGAGCGCGTGGCCAAGGCGATGATGGACGCGATCGGCACCGACAAGGTGCAGAACGCCAAGGGCGAGACCATCGACCAGAAGTCGATGAACTCGATCTACATCATGGCCGACTCCGGCGCGCGTGGTTCGCAGGCGCAGATCCGCCAGCTGGCGGGCATGCGCGGCCTGATGGCCAAGCCGGACGGCTCGATCATCGAGACGCCGATCACCGCGAACTTCCGCGAAGGCCTGAACGTCCTCCAGTACTTCATCTCGACCCACGGCGCCCGAAAGGGCCTCGCGGATACCGCGCTGAAGACCGCCAACTCGGGTTACCTGACCCGTCGACTCGTCGACGTGGCGCAGGACGTGGTGATCACGGATACCGATTGCGGCACGCTCGAAGGCCTCACCATGACCCCGATCATCGAGGGTGGTGACGAGGTCGAGCCGCTGCGCGACCGCGTGCTGGGCCGCATCGTGGCCGAGGACGTGTTCCTGCCGGGCGACGACGAGGAGCCGGTGGTGACCCGCAACACGCTGCTCGACGAGCACTGGGTGCAGAAGCTCGAGGATGCCGGCGTGCAGTCGGTGAAGGTGCGCTCCACCATCACCTGCGAAGCCAGCTTCGGCGTGTGCGCGCACTGCTATGGCCGCGACCTCGGCCGCGGCCACCTGGTCAACATGGGCGAGGCGGTCGGCGTGGTCGCCGCGCAGTCCATCGGCGAGCCGGGTACCCAGCTGACCATGCGCACGTTCCACATCGGTGGCGCGGCGTCGCGTGCGGCGGCGATCGACAACATCACGGTCAAGACCACCGGCACGGTGAAGTTCAACAACCTTAAGTTCGTGGACCATGCGAATGGCCACGTGGTCGCGGTGTCGCGTTCGGGCGAGATCTCGGTGCTCGACGGCCATGGCCGCGAGCGCGAGCGCTACAAGCTGCCCTACGGCGCGAGCATCTCGGTGCACGACGGCGCGTCGGTCAAGGCTGGCCAGGCCATCGCGAATTGGGATCCGCACAACCACCCGATCGTGTCGGAAGTGGCGGGTTCCATCCGCTTCATCGACTTCATCGACGGCGTCACCGTCATGGAGAAGACCGACGAGCTGACCGGCCTCGCCTCGCGTGAGATCACCGATCCGAAGCGTCGTGGCTCGCAGGGCAAGGACCTGCGTCCGGTGGTGCGCATCGTCGACAAGAACGGCAAGGACCTCACCATCCCGGGCACCGACCTGCCGGCGCAGTACCTGCTGCCGCCGCGCTCGATCGTCAACCTGCAGGACGGCGCCGCCGTCGGCGTGGGTGACGTGGTCGCCAAGATCCCGCAGGAAGCGTCGAAGACCCGCGACATCACCGGTGGTCTGCCGCGCGTGGCCGATCTGTTCGAAGCGCGCAAGCCGAAGGATCCGGCGGTCCTCGCCGAGATTTCCGGTGTCGTCAGCTTCGGCAAGGACACCAAGGGCAAGCAGCGCCTGATCATCAAGGACGCCGAGGGCAACGAGCACGAGGAGCTGATCCCGAAGTACCGCCAGATCATCGTGTTCGAAGGCGAGCACGTGGCCAAGGGCGAGACGGTCGTGGACGGCGAGCCGAGCCCGCAGGACATCCTGCGCCTGCTGGGCGTGGAGCAGCTGGCGGTCTACCTGACCAAGGAAATCCAGGACGTCTACCGCCTGCAGGGCGTGAAGATCAACGACAAGCACATCGAGGTGATCGTTCGCCAGATGCTGCGCAAGGTCGAGATCACCGACCAGGGCGACAGCCGCTACCTCAACGGCGAGCAGGCCGAACGCCAGCGCGTCATCGAGGACAACCAGAAGCTCGCGTCCCGCGGCGAGATCCTCGCCCGGTCCACGCCGGTGCTGCTGGGCATCACCAAGGCTTCGCTGGCGACCGAGTCGTTCATCTCCGCGGCCTCCTTCCAGGAGACCACCCGCGTGCTGACCGAAGCGGCCGTCCGCGGCACCCGCGACACCCTGCGCGGCTTGAAGGAGAACGTGATCGTGGGTCGCCTGATCCCGGCCGGTACCGGCCTGGCGTACCACAGCCAGCGGCGCCGCAAGGCAGCTGGCCTGACCGAGGCGGAGTTCGACGTGCTGTCGGCCCAGGCCCCGGCGGCCGAGCCCGAGCCGCAGGTGATGATGCTGGAAGGGGACGAAGCCGCCCCGGTCGCGGAGGGTTGAGTCTCAGGTAAGACTGGCTGAACAGGGCGGCCCCAAGGCCGCCCCAGACTCCGGAAGGAGGTGCCACGGACGGGCACCTCGTCTCCGGTCCACGGATGGTTGGATCTTCGGGTAGGCGCGCATTGACGGGATCGTCAAATGCCCGCTATACTTTTCTGTCTCGGTTGGCCGGATCATGTCCGGCCTCCGATCGTTTGCATGCATACAGGCTCCGGCCTTCGAACAACGGAACGTCATGGCAACCATCAACCAGCTGGTCCGCAAGCCGCGGAACCCTGAAACCTACAAGAGCGCCTCACCGGCCCTTGCCAACTGCCCGCAGCGTCGCGGCGTCTGCACGCGCGTGTACACCACCACCCCGAAGAAGCCGAACTCGGCGATGCGCAAGGTGGCCAAGGTGCGTCTCACCAACGGTTACGAGGTCATCTCGTACATCGGTGGCGAAGGCCACAACCTGCAGGAGCACAGCGTCGTGCTGATCCGCGGCGGTCGCGTCAAGGACCTGCCGGGCGTGCGCTACCACACCGTGCGTGGCTCGCTCGATGCCGCCGGCGTCGCCAAGCGTCGCCAGCGTCGTTCCAAGTACGGCGCCAAGCGTCCGAAGGCCTGATAGGAAACACAGAACATGTCGCGTAAAGGCAATACTCCCCAGCGTTCCGTCCTGCCCGACCCGAAGCACGGAAGCGAGACCATCGCCCGCTTCATCAACATGGTGATGCTGAGCGGCAAGAAGTCGATCGCCGAGAAGATCGTGTACGGCGCGATGGATGTCATCGGCGAGAAGAACCCGAACTCCCTCGAGCTGGTCGAGAAGGCGCTCAGCAACGTCGCGCCGACCGTCGAGGTCAAGTCGCGTCGCGTCGGTGGCGCCACCTACCAGGTGCCGGTCGAAGTGCGCGCGTCGCGCCGCATGGCGCTGGCGATGCGCTGGCTGATCGAGTCCGCGCGCAAGCGTGGCGAGAACAGCATGCCGCGCAAGCTTGCCGGCGAACTGCTCGACGCGGCCGAGAGCCGTGGCGGCGCGGTCAAGAAGCGCGAGGAAACCCATCGCATGGCGGAAGCCAACCGCGCGTTCGCACACTTCCGCTGGTAATCGCCCGCGGCGTCGGGAACCGGGCGCCGCCTTTCAGGGCGGCGTCTGTCCATCTAAAGGCCTGATTCCAGGCAGCCAAAAAGAGAGAACACCGTGGCCCGCACCACTCCCATCGATCGTTATCGCAACTTCGGCATCATGGCGCACATCGACGCCGGCAAGACGACCACGTCCGAGCGCATCCTGTTCTACACCGGCAAGAGCCACAAGATCGGTGAAGTGCACGAAGGCGCCGCCACGATGGACTGGATGGAGCAGGAGCAGGAACGCGGCATCACCATCACTTCCGCGGCCACCACGGCGTTCTGGAAGGGCATGGACGGCACGCTCCAGGAACACCGCTTCAACATCATCGATACCCCCGGGCACGTCGACTTCACCATCGAAGTCGAACGTTCGCTGCGCGTGCTCGACGGCGCGGTGTTCGTGCTGTGCTCGGTCGGTGGCGTGCAGCCGCAGTCCGAGACGGTGTGGCGCCAGGCCAACAAGTACTCCGTGCCGCGCATGGCATTCGTCAACAAGATGGACCGCACCGGCGCCAATTTCGACAAGGTCGTCGAACAGCTGAAGTCGCGCCTCGGCGCATATGCCGTGCCGATGCAGCTGCCGATCGGCGCTGAAGACGGCTTCGAAGGCGTGGTCGACCTACTCAAGATGAAAGCCATCCATTGGGATGTCGCTTCGCAGGGCATGAAGTTCGAATACCGGGACATCCCGGCCGATCTGCAGCAGAAGGCCGAGGACGCGCGTGCGTTCATGGTCGAGGCGGCTGCCGAAGCCAACGAAACGCTGATGGACAAGTACCTCAATGACGGTGCCCTGTCGGAAGCCGACATCATCGCCGGCCTTCGCGAGCGCACCCTGAAGGTGGAAATCGTGCCGGTGTTCTGCGGCTCGGCGTTCAAGAACAAGGGCGTGCAGGCCATGCTCGACGGCGTCATCAACCTGCTGCCGTCGCCGGCGGATCGCCCGCCGGTGCAGGGCATCGACGAGGACGACAAGGAAGACCACCGCAACGCCGACGACAGCGCGCCGTTCTCTGCACTGGCGTTCAAGATCATGACGGACCCGTTCGTGGGTTCGCTGACGTTCTTCCGCGTCTACTCGGGCACGCTCAACTCCGGCGACCAGGTCTACAACCCGGTCAAGATGAAGAAGGAGCGCATCGGTCGCATCCTGCAGATGCACTCCAACCAGCGCGACGAAATCAAGGAAGTGCGTGCGGGCGACATCGCGGCGGCGGTGGGCCTGAAGGATGTCACCACGGGTGACACGCTGTGCGCGCAGGACCACATCATCACCCTGGAACGCATGACGTTCCCGGAACCGGTGATCTCGATGGCGGTCGAGCCGAAGACCAAGTCGGACCAGGAAAAGATGGGCATCGCGCTGGGCCGCCTGGCGCAGGAAGACCCGTCGTTCCGCGTGCGTACCGACGAGGAATCCGGCCAGACCATCATCTCCGGCATGGGCGAACTGCACCTCGACATCCTCGTGGACCGCATGAAGCGCGAGTTCAACGTCGAAGCGAACGTCGGCAAGCCGCAGGTGGCCTATCGCGAAACCATCCGCAAGTCGGATGTGAAGAGCGATTACAAGCACGCCAAGCAGTCGGGTGGTAAGGGTCAGTACGGCCACGTGGTGATCGAACTGTCGCCGATGACGGAAGCGGACAAGGTCAATCCGGACGTCGAGAACGATTTCCTCTTCATCAACGACATCACTGGTGGCGTGATTCCGAAGGAATTCATCCCGGCGATCGAGAAGGGCATGCGCGAAACCATCACCAGCGGTCCGCTGGCCGGCTTCCCGGTGGTGAACGTCAAGGCCAAGCTGGTGTTCGGTTCGTACCACGACGTCGACTCGTCGGAAATGGCGTTCAAGCTCGCCTCGTCGATGGCGTTCAAGGAAGGTTTCCGCAAGGCGGATCCGGTCCTGCTCGAGCCGATGATGAAGGTGGAGATCGTGACGCCTGAAGACTACGTCGGCGACGTGATGGGCGATGTCAGCCGTCGTCGCGGCCTGTTGCAGGGCCAGGACGAAAGCCCGTCCGGGAAGATCATCAATGCCGTGGTGCCGCTGGGCGAAATGTTCGGCTACGCGACTTCGCTGCGTTCGATGTCGCAGGGTCGCGCGACCTTCTCGATGGAGTTCGACCACTACGCCGAGGCACCGAACAACATCGCCGAAGCCGTGATGAAGAAGGGCTGAGGCCTGATCCACCAATCCAGAATTCAGAATTTTCAGAGGTAGTAGACATGGCAAAGGAAAAGTTCGAGCGCAAGAAGCCGCACGTGAACGTGGGCACGATTGGTCACGTTGACCACGGCAAGACGACGCTGACGGCGGCGCTG
>Ga0208892_1000013_pt1 | contig 16352 bp, 18 predicted proteins | sample SoimicmetaGmgHAC_FD_188336 | JGI IMG/M metagenome (GOLD analysis project Ga0208892, IMG submission 188336) | Soil and rhizosphere microbial communities from Laval, Canada - mgHAC (SPAdes) (version 2) | ecosystem: Environmental > Terrestrial > Deep subsurface > Rock core/Sediment | place: Laval... | reverse complement strand
TGCGGTGACCGCGCTGGTGGCCGGCCTCCTGCCGATCGGCGAAGTGGCCGAGCTGGTGAACATCGGCACGCTGGCGGCGTTCGTGGTGATCTGCGCTTCGATCATGGTGCTGCGCGTGCGCAAGCCCGACCTGCCGCGCGCATTCCGCACGCCGTGGGTGCCGGTAGTCCCCATCATCGGCATCCTGTTCTCGCTGTGGCTGATCTGGGAGCTGCCGATGATCACGAAGGAGCGCTTCGTGATCTGGATGGTCATCGGACTGGGCGTCTACTTCGGCTACGGGATCCGCCACAGTCGCCTGGCAGCCACCGGATGATCAGCCCGGGTTCGCGAGCGTGAACCCGATCGCCGCATCCACCGCCGCGACCTGCGCTTCATTGCACTGCGCGGGCGTGGCACGCGGACTGTCGGGATACACCTCGGTGGTCGTGGTGTAACGGGCATTGGTGATGCCGGCACACAACCCGAGCCTGCGGTAGTCGTACTCGATCACGCCGTGCGCCACCACCGGTGAGCCGATGATCTCGCCCTTGTCGTCGGGGGGCGCGATGTGGGTGACCTTCGCGACCGCCGCGATGATCGCCTGCTGGAACGCCGGCTGCGGATTGGCGGCATCCGCGCACAGGTAGAAGCCGTCCGGGATGCCGTCCGGAACGAAAGCCTCGCCGTTGCGTGCCGCCAATGCCGGGCGGAACTCCGACTCGTCGCTGTCGGTGGTCTCGTGCAGGTCGATGTGGGTGGTGACCGCGTCGCGCACCGGGTCCAGCAGCGCCCACAACGCGGCCGACTCGGCGGCGGGGCTGCCTGCGTGGAAGGATCGGTTCGGGTCGATCGCATCCGGGTTCCAGCGATGGATGCGTTCGTAGGCCCAAGGGCTCACGCACGGCACCACCAGCAGGTTCACCTGCGCGGCCTCATCGATGGTGGATCGCCCAAGGAACTGCAAGGCCCCCTGCACCCCGCTGGTCTCGTATCCGTGCACGCCGCCGGTCACGAGTACCGTGGGTCGCGCAGCCGTCCAGCCGCGGCTGCGCACTGCCAGCAGCGGGAATACCCCGTCGCTGCCGTAGTCCAGCCGACCGTATTCCTCCACGTCGAAGCGGTCGCGCAGGCGGTGGAGGGCATCGAGCACATCGGTCCGGTAGCTGCGCCTGGCGCGTTGAAGGGACCGCCAGGCGGCCCGTTCCGGCCCACCCCAAGGGATCCCGGGGGTTCCGATGGCATGGGATGCCGTCATGCCGATTCCGTACCAGCCCGGAGGAACAGCGCCGCACACACCAGCCAGAGGGCTGCGAACAGCACCGTCGGCCCGAGGCCGTTACCCCAGCCCGCAAACCATGCCACGCCCGCGATGGCTGCCTGCAGCGTCGCCGCGCCGACCATCACGCCTGCCATCGCACGGGCACGGGCCCGCACGACCAGCGCGGCGAGCACCAAGCCAGCCAGCAGCACCAGGTAGGCCCGGTTCACCGGATTGTGTTCGGAACCGATCACGCCCACCGCCAAGTTGACCCACAGCAGCAGGAATCCCGTCAGCACGGCCGCACCGGCCGCGGCGCGATATCGCGTGCTCCGGCTGATCCGCGTGGCCAGTTCGTACAGGCCGCAGGCGATCGCCAGCATGCCGCCCATCACCGCGAAATCCAGTGCGGTCCATTGCACCTCGCGGGTGAAGCGCATGGCCACCCACGGCACCAGCAGCAGCGCTGCGGCGCCACCCCACACCAGCCACCGCAGGCGATTCCCGCCTGCCACCATTCCGTCCATCCGTGTTGCCATCGCCCTGCTCCGCCCGCCACCCGCTAGCATGCGGGCCTCGTCCTGGAGTCTACGCGTGCCGCACGTCAACAGCCCGTTGCTGGATCGCTCCCTGGCCGGTGCCCTGCTCGCTGCGCGCGATGCCGGTGCCGCCACCTGGCAAGGCACGTTCGACCTCGGCCGCAGCAACGAGGACGTGGCCCTGGATGCCGATGGCTGGACGTGGCGCGGCCAGCACTACCCCTGGCCGGGATCCCTCAAGGACCGCACGCTGTACTGGTGGGATGGTGACGATTTCTCACCCGTATCCCGCTACGCCGGCAAGCTGATCAAGCTGGTGCCCACCGAGTGGAACGTGCCCACGTTCGAGATCGACGGCATCAAGATGCTGCCGACCTCGAAGGAATCTCCGCTCGACGATGCGCGCCGCAAGGTGGCGCTGGTGCAACCGCGCGGCAAGACCGTGCTCGACACCTGCGGTGGCCTGGGGTATTTCGCGACGTGTTGCCTGGACGCGGGTGTTGCGCGCATCCAGTCCTACGAGAAGAACGAGGACGTGCTGTGGCTGCGGACGATCAATCCGTGGTCGCCGGATCCTGATGCCAGTGGCGGCCGCATCGTCCTGGCCCATGCCGACGTGTCGCAGATCATCAGCGCACTGCCTGACGCGTCGTTCGATGCCGCACTGCATGACCCCCCGCGTTTCGGCATTGCGGGCGAGCTGTATTCGCAGGTGTTCTATGACCAGCTGGCGCGCGTGCTGCGCCGCGGCGGACGGCTGTTCCATTACACCGGAACCCCGAACAGGCTCACCAGCGGCCGCGACGTCCCGCGCGAGGTGGCGAAGCGCCTGCAGAAGGCCGGATTCAACGCGGAACCCGCGCTCGACGGCGTGCTGGGCGTGCGCCGCTAGAAACCCGGCGCTCCCCGGCGCGGCGGCGCAACCGCGTGGCCTTCGGCATGGGCGGTGCGCCGGTTCACGCGTCATGAACGCCCGCCAGGACGGCATCGACTAGACTGGGCTGCCCCCAAACCGGTGAACCCTGCGTTGCCCAAGCCCAATTACTCATTTGAAAAACGCCAGCGCGAACTCGCCAAGAAGAAGCAGCAGGAAGAGAAACAGGCGCGCAAGAAAGAGGCTCGCGAAGCCACGAACGGCGGCAAGCCCACCCCGAGCGAACCGGTATCGCCCGGCGAAGACGGTCAGGATTGACGCGGACCGCATGGGCAGCCCGGCATCCAGCGTTCGTTGCGATGCCTGTGATGCGGTGTGCTGCCAGCTGACGGTCGTGCTCTTCCCCGAGGACAATGTCGCGGGGCACCTCACCACCGTCACGGACTCCGGCACGCACGTGATGGCGCATGGCGACGACGGCTGGTGCATTGCCCTGGACCGCGTGCGGATGTGTTGCTCCATCTACGAGACCCGTCCTGCGATCTGCCGCAAGTTCGCGATGGGCGGCCCCTATTGCCTCGACATCCGGGCGGACTATGCCGCGCATGGCCCGCGCAGCATCCCCATCGATCTCGCATAGCACCATCGCGGCATCCATGAACTTCGACGTGATGATCGTTGGCGGCGGAGCCGCAGGCCTGATGTGCGCCCTGTCCGCGGGTCGCCGCGGCAAGCGCGTGCTGGTGGTCGAACACGCCAACCGCGTTGGCAAGAAGATCCTGATGTCGGGGGGTGGCCGCTGCAACTTCACCAACACCGGCACCACGCCCGCGAATTACCTGTCGGCCAACCCGCATTTCTGCAAGTCCGCATTGGCCCGCTACACACCCTGGGATTTCATCGAGCTGGTCGAGCGCCACGGCATCGCCCATCACGAGAAGGAACTGGGCCAGCTGTTCTGCGACGAATCCTCCAAGCTCATCGTCAAGATGCTGCTGGATGAGTGCGCGGCGGCCCACGTGGACATCCGGACCGGGTGCAGCGTCGAGCGCGTGGTGCACGGTGACGGCGACGCACCCTTCCGCCTGCACACCAGCCAGGGCGTGTTTGCCGCGCCGGCCCTGGTCGTCGCCAGTGGCGGGCTTTCGATTCCCAGCATGGGCGCGACCGGGTTCGGCTACGAACTTGCGCGTCAGTTCGGCCATGCCGTCCTGCCGACGCGCGCAGGCCTCGTGCCGCTGACGCTCAGCGGCAAGCACCAGGAGCGGTTGGCCGATCTCAGCGGGGTGGCGCTTCCTGTCACGGCCACCTGCAACGGCATGTCGTTCAACAACTTCATGCTGGTCACGCACCGTGGGATCAGCGGCCCGTCGATCCTTCAGATTTCCTCCTACTGGCAGCCGGGCGATGACCTGCGCATGGACCTGTTGCCCGGCCAGGATGCGTTCGAGGCATTGCAGCAGTGGCAACGCGAGCGCCCCGCCGCCGAGCTCAAGACCGTGCTCGGTGAATTGCTGCCCAAGCGCTTCGCGCAGCGACTGTGCGAACACTGGCTCCCCAATCGGCCGATGAAGCAGTACAACGTGCCGCAGCTGCGCGAAATCGCCGAGGTCCTTGGCGACTTCGCCCTCGTCGCCAGCGGCACCGAGGGCTACCGCACCGCGGAAGTCACCCTCGGCGGCGTGGACACGGATGCGCTGTCGTCCACGACGATGCAGTCCAAACGCGTTCCCGGGCTGTACTTCATCGGCGAGGTGGTGGACGTGACCGGTTGGCTTGGTGGCTACAACTTCCAGTGGGCGTGGGCATCCGGCCATGCCGCCGGCCAGGCGGTCTGAGCAAGGTCAGTCGCCGGAACCGGACGGCTTCGTGGCCGCAAGCCGCGCCAGTGCAGCCTTGCGCCCTGCATCAAGGTCGATGACCGGCCGCGCCGGATATCCCTTTGGCGTTACGCCGGCTTCCCAGGGTGCGTGGATGGCCTGGTCATCGAGATGCGCCAACTCCGGCAGCCAGCGGCGCAGGTAGGCACCCGCGGGATCGAATTTCCTGGACTGCGTCACCGGATTGAAGATGCGGAAGTACGGTGCGGCATCCACACCGGTGCCGGCGACCCACTGCCAACCGAGCGCGTTGCTGGCTACGTCGGCATCCACCAGGGTGTGCATGAACCATGCAGCGCCTTCGCGCCAGTGGATGCCCATGTGCTTCGTGAGCCACGACGCCACCACCATGCGTACGCGGTTGTGCATCCAGCCGGTCCGCCAGAGCTGGCGCATGCCTGCATCCACCAGCGGAACCCCGGTGCGGCCGCGTCGCCACGCGTCCAGCCCGGCGGCGTCATCGCGCCAAGGCAAGGCATCGAAACGTGGATTGAAGTTGTCGCGCGTGCTGGCGGGCCAGTGGTGCAGCACGTAGTACGCGAACTCGCGCCATCCAAGCTCGGCGATGAACTTGTCGGCGCCCGGGCCTCGGCGGGTGCGTGCAGCTTCAAGGATGCGGCCGGGACTGATCTCGCCAAAATGCAGGTGGGGCGACAGGCGTGAGGTCGCATCGAGCGCGGGCCGATCTCGACCCTCTGGGTAGTCGTCGAGGCGACCCGGGAAATCGCGCAGCCGTTGCAGTGCACCCTCCTGCCCTGGTGTCCACAGTGTCCAGAATCCCGCATCCCACTCCGGTTCCGGCGCGGCCAGGCTGGATTGGAGGTCCGCCAACTCCGGCGGCAACTTCGCGCCCGGGATGCGCTCTGGCGCCGCGCGCGGGCGATACGTCCACCCGGGTGCCGCAGCCTTGAAGAACGGCGTGAACACACGGTAGGGCGCGTCCGTCTTTGTCCGCACCTGGTCTGCATCAGTGAGCACGCGACCGCCCGACCGCGGCATCCGGATCCCGGACTTGCCCAGTGCAGCGGCCAACGCCTCGTCCGCCGCGTCGGCATCGGGCTCGTGCAGGGACGACACGTGCACCGTGGTGGCACCCGTGGCCGCCGCGATGCGGGACAGCACGGCCAATGGCGCGCCACTCAGGACATGCAGTGTCGCGCCACGCCGCGCGATGTCCGCACCCAAGGATTCCAGTGACCGGACCAGCCATGCGCGACCGGCGTCATGGGGGCCTTCGCGATCCCCGTCGATGTAGACAAGCACGAGCGAATCATGCGACTGGAGCGCACGCGCCAGTGCCGGGTTGTCCGCCAGCCGCAGGTCTCGCCGGAACCAGAAGATGCCCCGGCTGGAATCAACCACGAATGCGGCCCCGCAGGCTCTCCGCATCGTGGGTACCGGACGCCGCGATCAGTTCGCGCGCGGCATCCACCTGCCCCCACGTGTTCCACAGGAGCACGCCCCGCACGCGTCCATCGTCGAGGTAATACACGACGCCCTGCCGGTTGGGCACCGTCCAGTCCTCGACCATGTCGAGCCGCGAGTCCAGCCGGCCCACGGCCTCGTACCCGAGGTCGAACAGGTCGGAATAGAAGTACGGCAGTTCCGTGTAGGGTCGCGGTGCGCCAGCCATGGCGAGTCCCGCATGGCGCCCGGTGGCCAGCGCCGCGTTCTCGTGCTCCACGCGCATGCGCCCCACCGCGGGGTTCGGGAAATTGGCGACGTCACCCGCGGCAAACACATCCGGTATGCCCGTGCGCATGCATTCATCCACATGCACGCCGTTGTCGACCGTCATCCGCGCAGCCTGGGCCAGTCCCGTATCCAGCGCGATGCCCAGGCCCGCGACCACGGCATCGGCCTCGATGGTTGACCGGTCATCCAACGTCACGGTCACCCGGGCACCCCGCTGCTCACCCCCGGTCGCCCGGCGGCCCGGGCGCAGCACGACGCCCTGTTCGCGGTAATAGCCATCCACGAAGCGGCTGAGCCCTTCGGGATACACGCGCTCGCCCAGCACCGATTCCGGGAACACCAGGGTGACCTTGCACTGGTTCATGGCCAGCGCGGCCGCAATCTCGCAACCGATGAAGCCGCCACCAACCACGATCACGCTCGAGCCCGGCTGCGCAAGCGCACGCAGGCGCCGGTAGTCGTCGAGACCGCGGTACGCCAGCACGCGATCGCCCGAGAACGCCAGGCGACGCGCCGAACCCCCTGTCGCCAGGAGCAGCGTGCCGTAGTGGTACGTATCACCCTGGTCGTCGGCGACCAGGTGGCCAGCCGCATCCAGCGCCACGGCGCGGCGTCCCAAGTGCAATTGCGCGCCACTCGCGGCGATGGGCCGCCAGATGCTGTCCTCGGCCGCGTCCTTCCACAACGCCTTGGTGAGAGGCGGACGGTCGTACGGCGGATGGGCCTCGGCACCGAGCATGCCGATGCGGGCCGCGGGATCCGTCTCGTGGATGGCCTGGGCCGCGGCGTCGCCGCTCATGCCCGCCCCGATGATCAGGTGGTCGTAGTCGTGGCGCATGCGGAACTCCCTGCGAAACCGATCACCGGCATTGTCGCGCGGAGCCGATCCGGCGGCGTGATGCCTATCCCGCAGCCTTCTTCACCAGCGCGCGGATCTTCTTCTCCTCGGCATCGCCCAGCGATTCCAGCGCGTATGAGGTCGGCCACATCGCGCCGTCATCCAGTGCCGCCGCATCGTTGAAGCCGAACGTCGCGTAGCGATCACCGAATTTCCCGGCATCCCGGAAAAAGCACACGATCTTCCCGTCCGCGTTCGCATAGGCCGGCATGCCGTACCACGTCTTCGGCACCAGGTCCGGGGCCACGGCCTTGACGATGCCATGCAGGCGCGTGGCCATGGCCTTGTCCGATGCGCCCATGGTGGCCACCTTCTTCAGCAACTCCGCCTCGCCATCGGCCTTGTTCTTTTCGGCCTTGAGCTCCCTGGCGCGCTCCTTCATCGCGGCCTTTTCCTCTGCGGTGAAGCCTGTGCTGCCCTTCGTGGCCTTCTTCGTGACTGTGCTCATTCCGGTTTCCAGGTCAGGATGCCGCACAACGATATCAATCCATCTCCGCCGCTGCCTCGCGGCCCTGCTGACGGATCAGGGCCTCCTCGCGCGCATCGTTGATGGCGTGGCGCACGCCGTCGACATCGACTTCGGATTCGTCATGCACGAATACACCGGTCAACGCACTGTCCGGATGCAGTTCCCCGGCTTCATAGAGCGCCCACATCTCCTCTCCGTACCACGTGTCCAGCAATTCAGGCGCCCAGGCACCGAGGCTGGCGGTGAGGTTGTTGACGTCGCGCAGCAGCATCGTGCGCGCGGCGTTGTTGCCGGCGGCACTGACGACCTGCGGCAGATCGATGATCACCGGACCCTCCGGCGCCACCAGCACGTTGTACTTGGACAGGTCACCATGGATCAGGCCAATGCAGAGCATCTTCACGACCTGCCGCACCAGGAAGCGGTGGAAGTCGCGCGCCTGCCCCGGCGACAGCTCCACTTCGCCCAGTCGCGGCGCGGAATGCCCATCGGCATCGACCACCAGTTCCATCACCAGCACGCCATGGAAATACCCATGCGGCTCGGGCACGCGCACGCCGGCATCGCGCAGGGCGTACAAGGCTTCGACCTCGGTGTTCTTCCAGGCGGTTTCCTGCTGCTTGCGCCCATATTTACTGGCTTTGCCGATCGCGCGCGCCTCGCGGCTACCGCGCACCTTGCGCCCTTCCTGGTACTGCACGCGCTGCTGGAAACTGCGCTGGGCCATGTCCTTGTAGACCTTGGCGCAGCGGATCTCGTCGTGCGCGCGCACGACATAGACGGCTGCTTCCTTGCCGCTTTTCAGCGGCCGGATCACTTCATCGATCACGCCGTCGTCGATGAGGGGTTGCAGTCCTGGGGGAGTTCTCATGGCGACAGAGTGCCTGATCGGTACACTGCCTGTCCTGAATCCCCGGTGTTGCGGCATGTCCGATCCGGTGCGCCATCCCGTTCGTTTGGCGAAATACGTGGCCGACCTCGCCCGATGCTCGCGCATCGAGGCGGAGCAGTACATCAAGGGCGGCTGGGTCACGGTCGACGGGCGCGTGGTGGAAGACCCGGCGCATCCGGTCTCGACGGAAGCCGTCGAACTCGATCCCGCCGCGCGACTGGAAGCCGTCGAGCCCGCCACGGTCCTGCTGCACAAGCCCATCGGATACGACGCGATCAGCGGCCGAAGGGCTGCCGCGGGCCTGGTGCAGCCGGATACCCGCTGGACCGAGGATCCCTCGGGCATGCGCATGCTCGAACGCCACTTCCACCGACTGACGCCGCTGGTGCCGCTCGATACCGAAGCCAGTGGCTTGATGGTGCTAAGCCAGGACGGCCGGGTCTGGCGGCGGCTCACCGAAGACCAGGACAAGATCGAGCAGGAGTTCGTCGTCGAGGTCAGCGGCGACATCGCTGCCTACGGGTTGGCCAGGCTCAACCACGGCCTGCACTACAACGGCCGTGCGTTACCGCCTTGCAAGGTCAGCTGGCAGAACGAAATCCGCCTGCGCTTCGCGCTCAAGGGCGTGCAGCCCGGGCAGTTGCGCGACATGTGCGCTCAGGTGGGGCTGCAGGCACTGGCTATCCGGCGCCTGCGCATCGGCAAGGTGGCGCTTGCCAGGATGCCCGTGGGGACGTGGCGCTATCTGCCGGTGGGCCAGCAATTCTGAGGCGCAGCCACCTTATCCGCCGCGCACGCGCAGCGTCAGTCCCTTGAGGAAGTTGCGCAGCAACTGGTCCCCACACAACCGGAAGTTCTTGTGCCCGGCCTGGCGGAACAGCGCCGACAGCTCCGGCTTGGACACCGGGAAGCCGGCGTCGGCGAACGCCTTGTGCATGTCCACGTCGGTGAGTTGGAACGCAACCCGCAATTTCTTCAGCACCACGTTGTTGTTGATCCGCTTCTCCACCGGACGCGGCGGCAGGCCTTCCTCCCGGCCCCGGCAGTGGATGACCAGCCCGTCGAGGAAATGCGCCATCACCCGGTCGCTGCACTCAAGATGGCCGGACTCGTCCTCCTTCAACAGGAACGCCCGCACATCCTCCTTCTCGATGGCGAACCCGGGGTCTGCCAGCCGGGTGATCTCGACCACCTTGTTGTCGCTGAGATCCAGCATGTAGCGGATGCTGCGCAGGATGTCGTTGTTGATCATCGGGCCAGTCTACCGAATGCTAGCCTGCGGGTCCGGAATCCCCACGGACGAATCGGCCAGGACACAGATGCGAACCTTCGTACTCAGGGCGCGGGCGGCACCCACGGACAGCACCCGGCTGCTGGCCTCCATCGGCCAGGACGCGCACCCCGAGATCCTGGCGCATGCGCTGATGAACGCAATCTTCGTGGCCCAGTCGCACCGTGCCGACGTGGTGGTTTACCTGGTGCTGGAAAGCACCCCGGATTACTCGCGCACCATCCGGTTCGACGCCAACGCCATGCACGAGATCGGCGGGTTCGACGAGCGCGCGCTGCTCGGCAAGATCGCGAAGGCGCTGGATGCGTCCCGGGGCATGGGCAAGGAGGAAACCCGGCCGGTGGAATCCGGCGTGACGGTGCGCACCGTGAGCTTCGAACGGCTGGTGCAGGAACTCGCGACCGACCACCAGTTGTTCGTGATGGACCGGAAAGGCACGTCGATCCGCGAAGTGGAATTCGGGGACAACGCCTGCTTCCTGCTGACCGACCACATCCCGATGCCGAAGAAGACCTTCAACAGCCTCGAACGGCTGGGCACCCGGAAGATTTCGTTGGGACCGAAGATGCTATTCGCATCGCAGTGCGTGGTCCTGATCCACAACGAGTTGGACCTGCGATAAGCGCGCATACTGACCAGGCCGGCTGCAGTCCGTGGCCGGGCGACCAGACGCCGAGGATAATCCCGTGAGCAAGGGCTTGAACCAGAAAAAAGACCAGAAGAAGAAACCGGCCAAGACCATGAAAGAGAAGAAGGCCGAAAAACGCGACAAGAAGTCCGCCAAGGGCTGAGCACCATCAGGCCTGGGCGCCCTCCGCCTCCCATCCCGTGCCATGGACATAGCGGAAACGCTGTTCGGCCGCGGGCAGGAACGCTCCGCTGTCGGGGGCCCACCCCATGGTCTGGATCGACAGGTCGCGGTCGCCGATGCGCAATACGTTGAAGGCGTTCTGTTCCCCGCGTTTCCGGTTCGACGTCACCGTCCCGGCCTGGACCACGAGTGCCGCAAAGCCGTTGATGTGGTAACGCCCTGCGGTGGTTCCGATGTTGCTGCGATGCAGATGGCCCGACAGGAAGACGTCGACCTCCGCCCGCGCGAATTCTGCCATGGCCATCGGCGCGCGGCCCACCACGTCTGAGGGATCCCCTCCTGGCGGCACGTCGAAGGGATGGTGCGTGACCACGATGCGCGTCACGCGTTCGGGCAGGCCCTCGAAGCGATCGGCGATCACCTTCACCTGCGCGACATTGATCCGGCCGCCCTTGAACGTCAGCGACCGGGCGGTGTTGACCCCGATGATGTCGATCTCGTCGTCCCGGAACTCCGGGAACGGGTTGGCGGTGATGTAACGCCGGAAGCGGTCGAGGGGCGCGAGAAACCGGCGCACCACGTCGTAGAACGGCACGTCGTGGTTGCCGGGCACCACGATCTGCGGCGTTGGCAGCGTGGCGAGGAACGCTTGCGCCGCCTTGAACTGCGCGCGCCGCGCACGTTGGGTCAGGTCGCCCGACACCACGAGCACGTCGGGCTTGGCGTCCGTGATGGCCCGTCGCGCGGGCTCCAGCAGCGCGGGATCCACGCGGCCGAAATGGGCGTCCGAGATATGCACGACCGTGCGCATCAGCGGGCCTCCTTGGGTGGCGGCGCGATCACGCGCAGTGCGCGCGGCCGGATCCGGTAGCGCAGCGGCGTCGCCAGCGCACCGACCTCGCCGTCGCGGGCCACCTCGACCCGGGCGTGGTCGGATTCGATCTCAAGCGCCGTCGCGTGCAGGATCTCCAGGTCGCGATCCCGCACGATCCGTCCCGCCGCCGCGCGGATCGCGAGCATCAACAGGCCCCAGGCGCTGGTGGGCCGCAGCACGCAAATCGACAGCACGCCCGCGTCCAACCGCGCACGCGATCCGGCATCCAGGCCCTCCATCGCGTAGACGTTGTTGCCGATGAACACGAAGGGCGTGCGTCTGCACAGGTCCTTTCCGTCCACGCAGAGGGTGAGGGAAAAGGTTTGCGGATGCCGCAATACCGACCAGCCCGCGCGCACCATCGCCGACCACTTGCCGAGGTTCGAGTGCTGCTGGAGCTGCTCGCGGTCGACCACGAGCTGGGCATACATGCCGATGCTCGAATTGTTGAGGAAGTTGCGGCCATTGACTTCGCCCACGTCGACCACCCGTACGCCGCCTGCCGCGATCAGGGCCACCGCCTCCTCCAGCTCGGCGGGCATCCCCAGGTCCTTGGCGAAGTGGTTCAGCGTGCCGACGGGCAGCACGCCAAGCGCCGCCTCGTCGTGATCCAGCAGCTCCGAGGCCACCGCGTTGACGGTGCCATCGCCGCCGGCCGCCACGATGACCCGGGTGCCCGAGGCCAACGCAGCCTGCACGGCATCCGCGATGTCCTCTCCTTGGACGCGGTGCAGCCGTGCCTGCCGCCCATGGGCGGCGAAGGCCTGGACGACGCTGTCTGCGTCCAGATCTTCACCTGCCTTGGCGCCCTTGTTGATGATGACCGCGACCGGTCCCTGTGCATATGTTTCCGTCATGCGACGGATGATTGCAGTCCGGTGTGTAAGGGGCGTGCAGTCCTCCTGCGAGGGACCAGCAGCCCGATCCCGTCAGGCTGGCCTCACATACCGCACATGCGTTGCCGCCGGACCAGCGAGCACACGATCGATCTGGAACTTCGCGCCCGGATCGGCAAGGTGCTCGAACAACCGTCGTCCCCCGCCAAACAGGACCGGCGCCAGGGCGATTTCCAGCTCGTCCACGGCATCCAGATTCAGGTACTGCTGGATCACGTCGGCACCACCCGCGATCCGGACATCGCGATTTCCGGCGGCTGCGCGCGCCAGTTCCAGCGCGCGTTCCGGTCCGTCGTTGACGAAATGAAAGGTCGTGCCACCCGGACGCTCCCAGGGCGCACGCTGTTCGTGGGTCAGCACATAGACGGGGGTGTGGAACGGGGCGTTCTCCGGCCAACTGGCCTCGCCCTGGTCGAACATCCGCTTGCCCATGATGCTGGCGCCAGTGCGCTCGAACGTGTGGCGGACCAGGTCATTGACGGGGCCGGTCTCGCCACCGGGGCCGAACCCGGCGTTCTCGCGGAAGTACTGCTGGCTGATCAGCCACCCCATCATGGCGCCCCATTTGGCGCCCCAATTCTTGTACTGGGGGTCATCCATGGTCATGCCTTCCGGCGCCATGTACCCGTCGAGGCTCAATCCGATGTTGACGAAAACCTTGCTCATGGGCGTTCCGGTCACTGATCCAGTCCGGAGCTTACAGGCCCCCGGTTCACCTCCGAAGTGCCGCGCGGGCGCATAGTCGGGCGCACCCTACGCGGAGCCCCTGCCATGTCCTACGTCGATGGCTTCATCCTCGCGGTCCCCACCGCCAACAAGGAAAGATTCATCGCCCATGCCAAGACCGGTGATGCGATGTTCATCGAGTTCGGCGCGCTGCGGGTCGTGGAATGCTGGGGCGACGACGTCTCCCACGGCAAGGTCACCGACTTCCATCGCGCGGTGGCAGCCAAGGACGACGAAACCGTCGTCTTCTCCTGGATCGAATGGCCCGACAAGGCCACGCGCGATGCGGGCATGAAGAAAATGATGGACAGCAAAGACCCGCGAATGGATCCCGCCACCAACCCCATGCCATTCGATGGCATGCGGCTCATCTTTGGCGGCTTTCAGCCCTTGGTCGAATTGCGGGCCTGACGCTTCAACGCCCCACGTCCTGGACGAAACATCCCACTGCGCTGTACCAATGCACCCGCAGCGGTTGCGGGTTCAACCCTGGTATTGAAAACGAATGCGTGCACTGCAACTCGGTCTGCTCCCCGGTCATGCCGTCGCCCGCTGGCGTGGTCGCCCCCACCTCACACCGTAGCGTGACCGTAGTGTCCACCGGATTGCCCGAGGCCGGGAAGGTCCTCTGGAGAAAGGTGTACCCGAATGTATTGCCTTGGACCAGTGGGAACGGCTGGCCCTGCAGCGCATCGACGGACAGCGTGCGGACAGTGAACCCGCTGACCCCGAACGCGTTGCGCATCTGCATGGTGGATTCCAGCGGCATCAGCCCTGCCCAGGTCGAGCCGTCGATGGTGCTGGTGGATGAGGTGGCACCGCTGCCAGCTGTCGATTCGGTATGCAACTGGCACGCGTTGCCGCCCGCAAGCCGCTTCACCTGCGCCTTGGTCAACACAGGGATGGTCCCGATCGTGCGCGTCCCTGAACGCTCGGTGGGCACTCCGGCTCCGGCCGGAAGCTGGAAGAATTTTTCCGTGGCGATGCGCTGCTGCAGGCCGGTGTCCACTGCAGGCGCGGGGGCGGGCGCCTGGGGGATCGCGACCGGTTGCACCGGTGCACTGGGCGACGGCGACGCAAGTGCCGGATCGGGCGTCCACGGCATGACGACACCCTTGATGCCGGAAAACCGGAAGGCGTGGCGGTAATCGTTGCGGCTCTTGTCCGCCTCGGCCTGTGTATCGCTGGCGATACACGACGCCTCCGGTGCGACCCCATGGAGGCTGGCGGCACTGCGCGCGAAGGCGTGGGAATAGCGCTCGAGGGTCGCATAGCGTTCTGCGACATTCGCAGCCGGCAGGGCTGCAACGAAAACCTCGCTCGTGACCTGCGTGCGGGTGTCGGCATCGGTGGTGCGGCAGTAGACGTAACTGGCCTCCGCAGCCGCCGGGGGCGGTGCAACGGTCCTGGCATACATCGCCGGGCTGGGCGTCCATTGCACGTCGTGCCAGCTGTACACCCGGATGCCCATGGAGCGCCGGCCCATGATCCCGGCGATCTTCAGCCGCAAGTCCTCGAGCATCGGGCGGGCGCCGACCACGCATTGCTTGTCTCCGGCTCCGCCGAGCGTGCCGACATAGTCATGGAACGCTTTGGCCAGCTCGGTGCCGAGCGCATCCGTGTGGGGCGGGGCCGGGAAAATCTGCGAAACCCAGATGTCGTGCCGGCCGCTGTCGTTGACCGAGCAGTACGCGAACTGTTGCACCGGCGGCGTCGCCTGGGCCAACGCCAGGGTTGGCCATAGCAAGGCAAGCGCGCCAGCGACCCGAACCATATTGCGCATCATTCGTCTCCCCCCAAAGATTCGTCGATATTTGCATCAATTCGCGTCGATAGGAATCCCCGTCGCGCGGGCCCGCTAGAATCCGGCCCTCGGCCACATGCCAACACATCGGAGAGCCCGCAGTGATGTCCACCGGACCCGGTCCCCTGACCATCCACGAATTCCGGGATGACCTGGCGATCCAATTCCACGACATCAACGCCGAATGGATCCACGCCATGTTCCACCTCGAGGATGTGGACCGCGACGTCCTGGAGAACCCCCGCGCCCGGATCGTCGACAAGGGCGGCGTCATCCTGTTCGTCGAGGCGCAGAACTTGGGCATCGTAGGTGCGGGCGCACTGCAGAAGTCCGATGTCGACGGGTACGAACTGACCAAGATGGGCGTGCGTGAAAGCGCACGCGGCCTGAAGGCCGGGGAGTTCCTGCTCGCCGCACTCATCGACCGCGCCATGGCACTCCGTGCCGATCCCCTTTACCTGCTCACGAACGCGCGCTGCGCCGCGGCCGTGCACCTGTACGAGAAACTCGGATTCCATCATGACGCCGGGATCATGCAGCGCTATGGGTCGCGCTATGAGCGCTGCGACGTTGCGATGCGTTACCTGCCGGACACGATAACGTGGTCAGGTACACTTCCTTGAGAGGCGTGCTGGAACGCGCCGACGCCGCGTTGTACGCGGCCAAGCACGGGGGCCGCGACCGCGTCTGCATTGCACCCGACATGTAGACCATGTTGAACGCTTCACTCACCTTTTTTTGCCTTGTTGCTAGACTCCCGCCGGGCAATTCGTCCGCCCTATAGGGAAGCCATGACCAAGATCGCCGCCGTCCACACCACGCTGGACGACCCCGCCGCCGCCGCGGAAGACTTGGGCTTGCAGATCAATGAAACACTGGGATCGCGGGTTGACGCCCTTATCGTCTTCGCATCCGCCCGTTTCGATTACGAGGCCCTGCTGCGGGTACTCGACGAACGCTGCGCGCCAGCCGTGATGATGGGATCTTCGTCGGCAGGTGAGTTCACCCACGCCGCACACGGTGCCGGCACCGCCAGCGCCCTGGCGCTGTGCTCCGACTCGCTGGCGTTTTCCGCGACGCTTGCATGTGACCTTACCCGCGACAGCCGCTCCGCGGCGCGTACGCTGGTATCCAGCTTCAAGGGGATGCACGGCGACCGCCACGCCTACCGCGCTGCGCTGCTGATGACCGACGCGTTGGCCGGACACGCCGAAGAATTCGTCGACGAGATGACCGTGCGCACGTCCGGCCGCTACCTGCTGGCGGGCGGCGGCGCTGGCGACGACGCGAATTTCACGCGCACGCATGTGTTCCTCGGCACCCGGGCGTACACCGATGCCGCCGTGGCACTGGAAATCCTGTCGGACAAGCCGATCGGCGTCGGAGTCGGCCATGGCTGGGAACCGTCGGGCCTGCCCCTTCGCGCCACCGAAGTGGACGGGATGCGCGTGGTCGGCTTCAAT
>Ga0208892_1000010_pt1 | contig 19657 bp, 20 predicted proteins | sample SoimicmetaGmgHAC_FD_188336 | JGI IMG/M metagenome (GOLD analysis project Ga0208892, IMG submission 188336) | Soil and rhizosphere microbial communities from Laval, Canada - mgHAC (SPAdes) (version 2) | ecosystem: Environmental > Terrestrial > Deep subsurface > Rock core/Sediment | place: Laval... | reverse complement strand
GGCCACGCACGTCGGCGAGGTCCGGAACATCCACGGTGTCGTTGCGTTGCCCGGCCACCGCCGGTGTCCATGCGCGCCGGTCCTGCAGCATCGCGCAGACCTCCGACAGGGTGCGTGCGGTGTGCGTGCGCGATTCGCGGGCCAGGGCGGCTTCCTCGCCGTTGGTCTCCGGTACCACCAGCCTGCGACCGGCCGCTGAAGACGCCAGTGCCGCCGGCAACACGCCATCGACGGCGCGCAGCGTGCCGGTGAGGCCCAACTCGCCGAGGAATTCGCGGCCCCGCAACGCAGCCACCGGAACCTGCCCGCTGGCGGCCAGGATGCCGAGTGCGATCGGCAGGTCGAAACGGCCGCCGTGCTTGGGCAGGTCGGCGGGTGCGAGGTTGACGGTAATCGCCCGCGCCGGGAATTCGAACTGCGCGCACTGGATGGCGGCCCGTACGCGGTCCTTGGCTTCGCGTACCGCGGCCTCGGGCAATCCGACGATGGACATCCGGGGCAGGCCACCGCCCAGGTGCACCTCCACGGTGACTTCGGGCGCGGCCATGCCCACGCGCGCACGGCTGTGCACGAGCGCCAGGCTCATGGGAATTTCCGGTTGGAGTGGGGTGGTACTGCGTCAGTGCGGGTTCTTGCTGCCGGACAGGCTGGCCTCGAGCTCGGCGACCAGTTTCTCCAGGGCTTCCACCTTCTCGCGCGTGCGCAGCAACACCGCACGCTGCACGTCGAACTCCTCGCGCGTCACCAGGTCGAGTTTGCCGAGGCCGGCCTGCAGCACCGACTTGAAATTCTGCTGCAGCTCATCGCGGCTCTCGCGCAGCGAGGGCGGGACGAGGTTGCCGAGGCGGCGGGCGAGGTCATCAAGTTGGCCGAGATCGATCATGGGTATCTCCAGTGGCGTGTGCCCAGCGTGCCGATGGGGTGGCGGCGCGGGCATCGGTGCGGTCGGGCGTTCCGTGTCGGGGAATTCCCCAAGTTACGTTAAGCTCGACGCGCAAAAGGATACGGGAGCGCGCGCATGAAAATGGTGATGGCGGTGGTCAAGCCGTTCAAGCTCGACGACGTGCGCGAGGCGCTGGGCGAGGCGGGCGTGGCCGGGATCACGGTGACCGAGGTCAAGGGGTTTGGTCGCCAGAAGGGCCATACCGAGCTCTACCGCGGCGCCGAATACGTGGTGGATTTCCTGCCCAAGCTCAAGCTCGAGGTGGCGGTGATGGACGACCAGGTCGAGGCCGTGGTCGAAGCGATCATGCGCAGCGCCGGCACCGGCAAGATCGGCGACGGCAAGATCTTCGTCTGGGACCTGGAGCGCACGGTGCGCATCCGCACCGGCGAACTGGACGGCGACGCGCTCTGAGGCCGGCTCAGGCTTCCACGCGGTCGCGGCCGCGTTCCTTGGCGCGATAGAGCGCGGCATCCGCCCGCGCCAGCAGCGTTTCGCGTGCTTCGCCCGGCTGCAGTTGCGCCACCCCGATGCTGGTGGTGGCACGCAGCGTTGGACTGATCGCATCGAACCGCAGCGCCGCCACCGCCTCGCGCAGTCGTGCGGCGATCGCCAGCGCGCGCTCCATGTCCAGACCCGGGCAGACCACCATGAATTCCTCACCACCCACGCGGCCGATCGGATCGCCGTCGCGCAGCAGGCCCTGCCACGCGCGGGCCACCGCGCGCAACACCGCGTCTCCGGCGGGGTGGCCATGGCGGTCGTTGATGTCCTTGAAGTGGTCGAGGTCGAGCATCAGCAGCGACAACGGCGTGGCGTTCGTCGTGGCTTCGGCGACGGCCGAGGCCAGCGCGGCCTCGATGCCCAGCCGGTTGGTTACGCCGGTCAGTGGATCCAGCAGCGCGAGCGTGCGCAACTGGTGGCCACGGCGCCATTGCTGCCAGGCGAACAGGGCGAGCAGCGCCACCACCGCCAGCACCGAGAGCAATGCCAGCATCTGCCAGCGGCGCACACGTTCCAGTGCAGCCACCTGCAGGCGCTGCGCCTGCTGGGTTTCCTGCAGGCGGCGGTTCTCGAAATCCTTGCGGCGGACCGCGTATTCGTACTGCAGCAGCTGCGATTGCTCCAGGCGCATGTGGTCCTGCAGCTGCTGCTCCACCGCCATGTAGTCGTGGTAGTCGGCCAGCGCGGGGCCGGCATCGCCCAGCGCTTCGTGGCTGGCGGCACTGGACTGGTAGAGCTGCGCAAGGTAGCGCTGGTTGCCGCTGCGCTGGATCAGCGGAAAGGCGAGGGCATACGCCCGCAGGGCATCTTCGTGGCGCCTGGCGTGCGCCAGCGCGCGCCCTTCGGTGAGCGCGATGGCGCCGTCGTCCGAGCTGTCGTGCAGCTCGGCATTGATCGCACGCGTGGCCTGCAACGTGGCAAGTGCGGTGTCGGTCTGCCCGAGCTCAACCTGTGCATCGGCCAGGGCCAGCAACGCCGACGCGGTGTTGAGGCCATCGTTGCGCTCGCGGGCGAGTGCCAATGCTTCCTGGAATTCATCGCGCGCACGTTGCGCGTTGCCGGACTCCAGGTGCACGAATCCGAGCTGCAGCAGGTTCACGACGGTGCCTTCGGGATCGCCGGTCCTCCGCATCCGCTGCAGGGCTTCGGTGAAGGCGCGCTCGGCCTGTTTGAGGTCGCCCATGCGGCGCCAGGCCACGGCGATGTCGAGCAGGATCTGTTCCGGGTCGTGGTCGACCCCGGCTTCCCGGTACGCGGCGCGCGCACGCTGGAAATCCAGCATCGCATTGGCCTGTTCGCCCAGCAGCGAACGCAGGCTGCCGCGGGCTTCCAGCGCCTGGGCGTCCAGCTGCGGCTCCTTCTGCGTGGACAGCAGCGTGACGGCCCGTTCGATGTCGGGCAACGCCTGCTGGGTGCCCTGCAACGCGGACAGGTTGTCGCTGCGGCAAAGCAGGGCGCGTGCCTCGGACGGCACGTCGCCGACCGACTGGGCGCGCGCGAGCGCGTCGTTGGCATAGACCAGGCCCTTCTGCGGATCGTCCAGGCGGCTGCTGCTGCAGTAGAGGGCGCGGAACCGGGCATCGCGCACCGGGTCGCCGGGCGGAAGGAGGGCCTTCAGCTGCTCCAGCCGCGCGTCGTAACTGGCGGTGTCCACGTCGACCATCGACGGTCCGGTCACGACCTTGAACAGGCTGTCGAACGCCGTACCCGGCGGCAGCTTCTGGGAATCGTCCAGGAACTGGCCAGCCCACGCCGGGACGCACGCCGTGCCCAGCGCGAGCGCGAGCGCGCATTCCCGCCGCCATGCGCCTGCACGCGCAGCCATGCCTTGTCCCTGTGACGCCAAGATGACTACCGTAGCGGTACCGGGCACCGGACGTCGTGCGGGCTGTCGCAGAACACCGGACGCGTCAGTCGCGTAGTGCGGCTTTCACGAACGGCGGCAGGCTGGCGGCGCCGCGATGAATGTCGGCGGTGTAGTAGTTCGTGGCGAACGGCTTGGCCCCCGCGTCGGCCTCGCGGAAGCCGAACCCCCCCGCCTTGCGCGCCATCGTCACGCTCCACCAGCCGGTGGGGTAGCAGGGCTGCGGGAACGGCAGCGTCTGGAACGTGGTGAAGCCGGCCTTGCGCATCTCGTCGCGCATCTGGTTGATCAGGTCGAGCAGCTTGAGTGGCGATTCCGACTGCTGCACAAGCAGGCCGTCGGTCTTCAGCGCGGTGTTGCAGTCCTCGAAAAACGCCGCGTTGAACAGCCCTTCGGCCGGACCGATCGGGTCGGTGGAGTCCACGATGATGATGTCGACACTGCCCGGGGGCAGCTGCTTTACGTAGGCCAGGCCATCGTCGAACAGGATCTCCGCGCGCGGATCGCTGTTGGATTCACACAGTTCGGGGAAATGCTTCTCGGCCATCCGCGTGACCTGCTCGTCGATGTCGCACTGGGTCACCTTCTGCACGCCCGGGTGCTTGAGCACTTCACGCAGGGTGCCGCAATCGCCGCCGCCGATGATCACCACGCGCTTCGGGTCGCGGTGGGTGAACAGCACCGGGTGCGCGATCATCTCGTGGTAGAAGAAATTGTCGTCGGTGGTGAGCATCATCGCGCCATCGATCAGCATGAGGTTGCCCCAGTCGGTGGACTCGAAGATCTCGATCTTCTGGAACGGCGACTGCACCTCGTCCAGCTTCTTGGTGATGCGGAAGCCGATGGCCGAGCCGGTGGGCTCGAATGGTTCGTAATGCCAGTTGGCGTCGCTCATCGCGGCGGTCCATGCGGGAAAGGGTGCGGAAGTGTAGCGGCCCCCGCCGGTTGGCGGCGTGGAATTCGCGTGGCGTGGACGTGGCGGTGGGCATGATTCGGGCCACCGACCGCGAAGGAGCCCGCATGGCCACCCAACGCAAGCGGCGCACCGCGCCGACCCTGTCCACCCCGGCCGCAACCGCGGCCGCAGAACGCACCGCGCGCCGGCAACGCGGCCTGCAGGCGGCCATCGACCGCAAGGACGCGGCGAAGCCGGCAACGAAGAAAGCGACCCGCAAAAAGGTGCCGGTGCAGGCAGGGGCACGCCGGGAGCCCACCAGGCTGCCGGCGCAGCACCTGCCCAAGCCCGGGCGTGAAGCCGCACTGGAACTGAAGCCTCGCTTCGAGGCGCCGGACTACCGCGGGAGCGGCAAGCTCGCCGGCCTCAAAACCATCGTGACCGGTGCGGATTCGGGCATCGGCCGCGCGGTGGCCGTACTGTTCGCGCGCGAAGGCGCGGACGTGGCGATCTTCTACCTCGACGAGCACGAGGACGGCCGCGAGACGGCGCGCCACGTGCGCAAGGAAGGGGGCAAGGCGCTGCTCGTGCCCGGCGACGTGCGCGATCCGGAGTTCTGCAAAACCGCGGTCGCGAAGGTGGCGAAACACTTCGGCCGCGTCGACGTGCTGGTCAACAACGCCGGGTTCCAGTTGCATGCGGCCAGGCTGGAGGACATCAGCGATGCGCACCTGCAGGAGACGTTGCAGACCAACGTCGCGGGTTACCTGCACATGGCGCGCGCGGCCTTGCCGCACATGCGCCAGGGGGGTTCGATCGTGAACACCGGTTCGGTGACGGGGCTGTTCGGCAGCCCCAAGCTGATCGACTACTCCACCTCCAAGGGCGCCGTGCATGCCTTCACCAAGGCGCTGGCCGCGAACCTGCAGGAACGGGGCATCCGCGTGAACGCGGTCGCGCCGGGACCGGTGTGGACGCCGTTCAACCCGGCGGACAAACCCGCCGCGGACGTGGCGGAATTCGGCAAGGACAGCGCGATGGGCCGTCCGGCCCAGCCCGAGGAGCTGTCGCCGGCATACGTGTTCCTGGCTTCGCCCGTGACGGCGTCGTACATCAACGGAATCGTCTTGCCGGTGATGGGTGGTCCGAAGGGGTGACCGGGCATGCGCCGTAGAATGGCGGCCCACGCCTGCAGCCGATCCCCGCCATGACCTGGTCCATCGACCACGCCCGCAAGACCTATTCCATCCCGCACTGGTCGGATGGCTATTTCGATGCCGGTGCCGATGGCCGCATCGTGGTCCGCCCGCGTGGCGCGCAGGGCCCGCAGATCGCGCTGGCCGCGGCCGTGGACCAGGCGCTGGCCGATGGCGCGAAGCTGCCAATGCTGGTGCGGTTCCCGGACATCCTCGGCAACCGCCTGGGCAAGCTGCAGGCCGCGTTCGCGCAGGCACAGGCCGACTGGGGCTACACCGGCGGCTACACCGCCGTGTATCCGATCAAGGTCAACCAGCACCGCGGCGTGGCGGGCACCCTGGCCTCGCATGCCGGCGAAGGCTTCGGCCTGGAGGCCGGCAGCAAGCCGGAACTGATGGCCGTGCTCGCGCTGTCCCGTACAGGCGGGCTGGTCGTCTGCAACGGGTACAAGGACCGCGAATACATCCGCCTCGCCCTGATCGGCCGCAAGCTGGGCCTGCAGACCTTCATCGTCATCGAGAAGCCGTCCGAACTGAAGCTGGTGCTGGAGGAGTCGCAGGCGCTGGGCGTGAAGCCGGGCCTCGGCGTGCGCATGCGGCTGGCCTCGCTGGGCGCGGGCAAGTGGCAGAACTCCGGCGGCGACAAGGCCAAGTTCGGTCTCGACCCGCGCCAGCTGCTGGACCTGTGGAAGGCACTGCGCGACGGCGGGATGGGCGATTGCCTGCAGCTGCTGCACTTCCACATGGGCTCGCAGATCTCCAACGTGCGCGACATCGCCAACGGCATGCGCGAGGCGACGCGCTATTTCGTGGAGCTGTCGCGACTCGGCGCCAACATCAGCCACGTCGACGTGGGCGGCGGACTCGGCATCGATTACGAAGGCACGCGGTCGCGGTCCTACAACTCGGTCAACTACGGCATCCACCATTACGCATCGAGCATCGTGCAGCCGCTGCAGGAAGCCTGCGAGGCCAATGGCCTGCCGCAGCCGCGCATCGTCACCGAGTGTGGCCGCGCGATGACCGCGCACCACGCGGTGCTGGTCGCGAACGTCAGCGAGGTGGAACGCGCCCCCGAAGGCCGCGTGCCCGCGCGGAACGACGACGAGTCCAATCCGGTGCGCCACCTGCGCGAGCTGCACGACGAGATGGTCGGACGCCCGGCGGTGGAGGTGTTCCACGAGGCCGCGCAGGCGCATGCCGAAGGCCAGAGCCTGTATGCGCTCGGCCAGATCGACCTGGTGCAGCGCGCGCGCATCGACGACCTGTTCTACGCCATCGCGCATGCGGTGAAGGCACGCCTGACCTACGACGAGAAGAGCCACCGCGACCTGCTGGACGAGCTCAACGAGCGGCTGGTGGACAAGTATTTCGTCAATTTCAGCGTGTTCGAATCGATGCCCGATGTGTGGGCGATCGACCAGGTGTTCCCGATCGTGCCGATCGAACGGCTGGACGAGGAACCCGACCGGCGCGGGATCATCGCCGACCTGACCTGCGATTCCGACGGGAAGATCGATATCTATGTGGAGAACGAGGACCTCGATTCCTCGTTGCCGTTGCATTCGCCGCGCAAGGGCGAGTCGTACCGGCTGGGGTTCTTCCTGGTCGGCGCGTACCAGGAAATCCTCGGCGACATCCACAACCTGTTCGGCGACACCGACGCCATCGAGGTCAAGATCGAGGGCGACACCTGCCGCACCGTGCGCCAGCGCCGTGGCGACACCACCGACGTGATGCTCGACTACGTGGGCTACGACCTCGCCGACCTGCGGCGCCGCTACAAGGCGATGGTGGGTGCCGCGGACCTCAGCAAGGGCGAGGCCGAGCGCCTCAATGCCGCGCTGGAAGCCGGGCTCACCGCCTACACCTACCTCGACGCGTCGCCACTGGAATGAGCGCCGCCGCCGTGGCCTCCGCGAGTGGGGCAGCGCATGCCTGGCCTCAGCGTCGCCACGGCGTAGCCACGAGCAGCGCGCCCGCGATCACCAGCAACGCGCCGGCGATCCGCACCCAATCCACGGCGCGCGGCGCCTGCAGGATGCCGTAACGCTCCAGCACCAGCGACGCGACCACCTGCCCGAAGATCACCAGGCACATCACCGCGGCGGTGCCCAAGCGCGGGATCAGCAAGGTGACCAGCGCGACATAGATCGCGCCCAGCATGCCGCCGAACCAGATCCATGCCGGCAGCGAGATGCCGCCGGACAGCACGATGCGCTCGCGCGCCAGCAGCAGCCACGTGCCCAGCGCGATCGAGCCCACCAGGAACGAGAAGAACGCGGCCACGATGGGGCCGCCGACCACGTTGCCGAGGCGTGCATTGATCAATCCCTGTACCGGGAGGATCGCGCCGATCAGGATGGCCAGCCCGAACCATAGGATGTTCGAGTTCATGCGTTGGCCTCCCGATGCACCTGCAATCCGGCGAAGCTCTGGCTCACCGGCATCACCTCCAGGCGATTGATGTTGAGGTGCGGCGGCAGGTTGGCCACCCACCACACGGATTCCGCGATGTCCACCGCGCTGATCGGGTTGGCGTCGCGGTACAGCGTGTCGGACGCCGCCTGATCGCCACCGGTGCGCACCAGCGTGAACTCGGTCTGCGCCATGCCTGGCTCGATGCTGGTCACGCGCACGCCGGTGCCGTGCAGGTCGCTGCGCAGGCCCAACGAGAACTGGGTGACGAAGGCCTTGGTGCCGCCGTACACGTTTCCACCCGTGTACGGATAGGTGGACGAAATCGAGCTGATGTTGACGATGGCGCCCCGCCGATCGATCAACCCCGGCAGCAACGCATGGGTCAGCGTGACGAGTCCGGTGATGTTGGTGTCGATCATCTGCCGCCACTGCGCAAGGTCCGCGCGCTGGGCGGGGGCGGTGCCGAGCGCGAGCCCGGCGTTGTTGACCAGCAGGTCGATGTCGCGGAATCCTTCGGGCAACCCGGCGATCGCGGCCTGCACCGCCTCGCTGTCGCGGATGTCGAACGCGGCCACGTGCACGGCATCGCCATGCGCATCGCGCAGTGCATCGAGCCGGTCCGCGCGGCGGCCGGTGGCGATGACGTTCCATCCCCCCTCGAGCAGGCGGGTGGCGATGGCGTGGCCGAAGCCGGCGGTGGCACCGGTCACCAGTGCGGTCTTGCGGGTCATGGCGGAGGTTCCCTGCTCGTGAACCGCGATTGTCGCGCAGCGCGCTACCAGATGCCCGGGAACAACCGGCGCGTCTGCCGCGCGTACTCCGGATACGCCTGCGGGAAGGCCCGCGACAGCGCGGCTTCCTCCACCCGGATGCGGTAGGCGAAGCCGATGATCACCGGCACCATCACCGCCAGCAGCGAGAGACCGTTGCCCAGCGCCAGGCCGAAGCCGAAGAAGGTGGCGAGCGAACCGGTGTACGACGGATGGCGCAGCCAGCGGTAGGGCCCATCGCGCACGATGCGATGGTCGGCGTGCACCGCCACGTCGACGGTGAAGAATTTCGCCAGCACGCGGATCGCCCACCAGCGGAAGGCGATGCCGAGGGCCATCAGCGCCAGTCCGGCCCAGAACAACGGTGCGCGCAGCCCCGGCGGGAACCGTCCCATGGCCTGGTGCGAGCACCACACCGCGACCATCACGCCGGCGTACAGCAGCACGCTGATCAGCCGCAGGCTGCCGCGGTCCTGCCGTTGGGCACCGACGCGCGCGGCGCGGTTGCGCAGCTGCAGCCAGAGTTCGCTGGCGATCCAGACCGCGGCGATCAGGTAGAAGAGCGCGGTCGGGGTCATGCCGGGTTACTTGGCCTTGATCGCCATCGCGGACAGGCCGCCGCTGCCGAGCTTGCCCTTGGCGGCGGCAAGTTCCGCGGCGGTGGCATACGGCCCCATGCGCACGCGGTAGACGGTCTTGCCGTTGATGGCGGCGGATTCGACGCGGGCGTTCAACCCGAGCAGCGCGATCTTGGCCTTGACCGCCTCGGCATCACCAGCCGCCCCGAAGGCGCCGGCCTGCAACAGGTACGGCGTATCCGCGGTGGCGGAAATGGTCTTCGCGATCGGCACCTGCGTGCCTTGCGGGGTCTGCACCACGGCCTTCGGCACGGAGGCCACTGGCGCCGGCTCGGCCTTGGCGACCTCGACAGGCCTCGGCTTGGGCGTTGCGGCCACCGTGGGTGGCGTGGCATCCGCCGCCGGCGTGGAGGCGGTGCCATCGATCGGCGTGGGCAATGCCGTGGCTGCGGGCGTTGCGGCTGCAGCGGCATCCGGTGCGGCCTTGCGCTTGGCTTCGGCGCGCGCCATCGCCGCCAGTTGCGCGTCGGTGAGCTTGACCTCGTCGCCGGGCAGCACGTCATAGAACGAGTAGTCCTCGGTCTTCGACTTGCCCGTGGCATCCGCGGTTCCGCCCGCCTGGGTGGTGGCATCGGGTGTGAGCGCCGCCTCGTCGTCACTGGCGGATTTCGGCTGGGCGTCGGGGTTGGGCTTGGGGTGGAACAGTCCGTCGCCCGCGCCATGCAGGAAGCGCGGCGCCACCATCACCACCACCAGGGCGAGCACCACGCCCATGACCAGCCAGGCCCATCCCGGCAGGCCCGAGGCATTGCGGCTGCCGTTACGGCGGGCCTGCGAGCGTCCACGTTGTTGCGCCATTTACATCGTCTCCGGGGCACTCATGCCCAGCAAATCCAGACCATTCTTCAATACTTGCGCCGTCGCGGTGCACACCGCCAGCCGCGCATTGCGTTCGGCTTCATCTTCCACCAGCACCGGATGCGCGTGGTAGGCCGTGTGGAACGCCGTCGCCAGGTCGCGCAGATACTGCGCCACCGCATGCGGCTCCAGCTCGACGCCGGCGGTTTCGACCACTTCGGGATAACGAGACAGCTCGCGCATCAGCTCGCGGTTGGCCGCGTCGCCCACGCGGTCGAGGTGCGACAACCCGGACGCGATGTCCACGGTGAAGCCCTTTTCCTTCGCCTGCCGCAGCAGGCTGCAGACGCGGGCGTGCGCGTACTGCACGTAGTAGACGGGATTGTCGGTCGACTGCGAACGCGCGAGGTCGATGTCGAAGGTGAGCTGCGAGTCGGGTTTCCGGGCGACCAGGAACCAGCGCACGGCGTCCTTGCCCACTTCCTCGATGAGGTCGCGCAGCGTGAGGTAGCTGCCGGCGCGCTTGGACAGCTTCACCTCCTCGCCACCGCGCATCACCGTCACCATCTGGTGCAGCACGTAGTCCGGATAGCCCTTGGGAATGCCGACGTCGAGTGCCTGCAGGCCGGCTTTCACCCGTGCCAGCGACCCGTGGTGGTCGGCGCCGAGCTCGGTGATCGCGCGCTCCCAGCCCCGCTGCCACTTGCCGAGGTGGTAGGCCACGTCCGGCAGGAAGTAGGTGTAGGTGCCGTCGGACTTGCGCATCACGCGGTCCTTGTCGTCACCGAAGTCGGTGGTGCGCAACCACAGCGCACCGCCTTCCTCATACGTATGGCCGGCATCGACCAGGCGACGCACGGTCTCCTCGACCTTGCCTTCGGTGTACAGCGACGATTCGAGGAAGTAGTTGTCGAACCCGACGCCGTATGCGGCGAGGTCGGCATTCTGTTCGCGGCGCAGCATCGCCACGCCGAAGCGGCGCATCGCATCGATGTCGCCGGCGTCATGCTTGCCGGTCACCGTGTGGCCTTCGACCTCCACCGCCTCGCCACGCAGGTAGGCCTGGGCCACGTCATCGATGTAATCGCCGTTGTAGGCGTCGGCGGGCCAATCGGCATCGCCGGGCTTCAGCCCCTGCGCGCGCGCCTGCACGGAGCGGGCGAGGTTCTCGATCTGCACGCCGGCGTCGTTGTAGTAGAACTCGCGCACCACGTTCCAGCCGTTGGCGGCCAGCACGCGCGCAATGGAATCGCCGATCGCCGCCGCCCGGCCGTGGCCCACGTGCAGCGGGCCGGTGGGATTGGCGGAGACGTATTCCACGCCCACGGTGTGGCCCGCGCCCGACGCGTTGCGGCCGTAGCCCGCGCCCTGCGCATGCACGTCGCGCACCACGCCCTGCCATGCGGCGGGCGTGAGGTGGACATTGATGAAGCCCGGGCCTGCGATCTCGACCTTCGCCACTGCAGGATCCGCGGGCAGTGCATCCACCAGCTGCTGCGCGAGCGCACGCGGGTTGGCGCGCGCGGCCTTGGCCAGCAGCATGGCCGCATTGGTGGAGAAATCACCGTGCGCGCGCTCCTTCGGGCGCTCGATCACGAAATCGGGCACGGGGGTGCCGGCGGACAGGGTGCCCGCGGCGATGAGCGATTCGATGCCCGAGGTGACCAGGGCGCGGAGCGAGGATTTCACGAAAACCAGGACTGCAATTCGAGGCCTGCCAGTTTACGGCATCGCCTGCGCAGCCTGATCGGCGCGGGTTCAGACCCAGCCGCGCGCCGCCATCGATACCGCGGGTCCGTCGCCCACCACGAAATGATCCAGCAGGCGGATGTCCACCAATGCCAGCGCCTGCTTCAGCCGCTGGGTCACGGCGCGGTCGGCCGCGCTGGGCTCGGCCACCCCGCTGGGGTGGTTGTGGCCGACGATCACCGCGGCCGCGTTGTGGGCCAGCGCCAGCCGCACGATCTCGCGCGGATGCACCTCGGCGCCATCGATGGTGCCGCGGAAGACTTCCTCGAAATGCAGTGCGCGGTGGCGGGTATCCAGGAACAGCACGGCGAAGACTTCATAGGGCAGCGGTCGCAGTCGCTGGCTGAAATAGCGGGCGGCGGAGGTGGGATCGGAGAGGGCTTCGCCGCGCTGCAATCCACAGGCCAGGTGGCGATGTCCCAGCTCCAGCGCCGCGGCCAGCGTGCAGGCACGCGCCGGCCCCAGCCCATGCAGTTCCGCCAGTGCGGCCGCGGGACGATCCATTAGCCCGCGCAGGCCATCGTGGGTGGCCAGCAGGCTGCGCGCGGTCGACACGGCATCTGTGCCACGCACGCCGGAACCGAGGAACAGGGCGATCAGTTCGGCATCGGAGAGCGCGGATGCGCCACGGGCCAGGAGCTTCTCGCGCGGGCGTTCGTCGCGCGGCCATTCACGGATATGCATCGGGGCAGGGCAGGCGGGGACGTCCCATGCTGTCCCTGGGCGCGGCCCGGCGGGATCGGTCGTTGCGGGTCCATCGGGTAAGCTGCCGGCTTCCGGTTCCGTAGGACTTTGCCACGCGTGCCTGCACCGACTTCGCTCCAGGATTCACGCGTGCTGCTGTGCGTCTGCGGCGGCATTGCCGCGTACAAGGCCGCCGACCTCGTGCGGCGGCTGCGTGACGCCGGAGCCCATGTGCAGGTGGCGATGACCGAAAACGCGCAGCGCTTCGTGGGCGCGCAGACGTTCCAGGCCCTGAGTGGCCAGCCGGTGCGCACCACGTTGTGGGATGCCCAGGCCGAGGCCGCGATGGGCCATATCGAACTGGCGCGCTGGGCGCAGTGCATCGTGGTCGCGCCGGCCACGGCCAACACGCTGGCGAAACTCGCGCACGGGTTCGCCGATGACCTCGTCAGCACGCTCTGCCTTGCGAGTACCGCACCGTTGACCGTGTGCCCGGCGATGAACCATGTGATGTGGAGACATCCGGCCACGCAGGACAACATCGCTACCCTGCGCGCCCGCGGCGTGCAGGTGGTCGGACCGGACGACGGCCCGCTCGCCGAAGGCGAATCCGGTCCGGGGCGCATGGCCGAACCGCTCGCGATCGTCGCCGCGCTGGCTGACCGCGGCGCATGAGCGCCACGCGTGCCGGGCGGCGGATCGTGGTGAGCGCTGGGCCTACCTACGAGGACATCGATCCGGTGCGCTTCCTCGGCAATCGCAGCAGCGGTCGCATGGGCTTCGCGGTTGCCGGTGCGGCGGCCGCTTCGGGTGCGGAGGTGGTGCTGGTCGCGGGTCCGGTGCACCTGGATACGCCACCCGGCGTGACCCGCATCGACGTGCGCTCCGCCGCGCAGATGCACGACGCCGTGCTCGGCCAGTTGCCTGCGGATCTCTACATCGGCGCTGCGGCTGTCGCCGACTTCACCCCGGCGCAGATCGCCGAACACAAGATCAAGAAGCGGCCCGGGCAGGATGGTCTGGTGCTGGAGCTCGTGCGCACGCGCGACATCCTCGCCGAGGTGGCCGCGGATGCGCGACGCCCGCGCGTGGTGGTGGGGTTCGCGGCCGAGACCCGCGACATCGAAACCTACGCGCGCGGCAAGCTCGCATCCAAGCGCGTCGACATGGTCTGCGCGAATCGCGTGGGCGTGGCCGGCAGTGGGTTCGAAGCGGACGCCAACACCCTCGAAGTGCTGTGGCAGGACGGGCATCACACGCTGGGCCCGGCTTCGAAGGCCGTAGTGGCACGCAATCTGCTGACGCTCATCGACGAGGTATTCCCCCGATGACGTCCCACGCCCTCCAGGTCAAGTTGCTCGATGCCCGCTTCGGCGGCGAATGGCCGTTGCCGGCCTACGCCACCACGGGCAGTGCCGCGCTCGATCTGCGCGCCGCGCTGGAGGCGCCGCTCACGCTGGCGCCGGGCGACGTGGCGCTGGTGCCCTCGGGCATCGCGATCCACCTGTCCGATCCCGGCCTGTGCGCGGTGGTACTGCCGCGTTCGGGGCTCGGCCACAAGCACGGGCTGGTGCTGGGCAATGGAACGGGCCTCATCGACGCGGACTACCAGGGCCCGCTGATGATCAGTGTGTGGAACCGTGGGCGCGAGGCTTTTACGATGGAGCCGGGCGACCGCATCGCCCAGCTCGTGGTGCTGCCCATCGTGCGCGTCGCGCTGGACGTGGTAAACCAATTTGAAGACAGCACGCGTGGTGGTGGCGGATTCGGCCACACCGGCGTGCGCTGACAGGGGCAAAAGGAATGACGAAGTTGAAGCTGGACATGGGCAGCGCGGCCACCCCGCGCGTGATGGGCATCGGCGCGCTGGCGCTGTTGCTGGTGGCGGCGCTGTTCGGCTGGTCCGCCTGGACGCAGTTCCGCGCGAACCAGGTCGCGGATTCCCTGCAGGGCGCGCGCGACCACGCCGCCGGGCAGATCGGCCCGATGGTGGCCAAGGCCGTCGCGGCTGCCACCCATGCCGCGGAAGACCCGGCGATGACCGTTGCGTTGCAGGCCGGCGATCGGGCCGCCGCGTCGCAGGCATTCGCCGCGGCGTGGAAGGGTTCGCGCCAGGCCGAGGTGCTGCCAAGGGACCTGCAGGCGCAGTACGCCGGGTTGCCGGCCAGCGGCTACGGGCGCACGGCACTGATCGAAGCCGCGCTGGGCAGCGGCAAGGCCACCGCCGGGTTCGCGCGCGAAAGTGGTGCCATCGACCTGGTGGTGGCCGTGCCCGTCGGCGCGACCGATGTCGCCGTCGGCGGCGTGCCGGCCAAACCGATGCAGGATGCCGTGACGCAGGCCGACCTCGGTGCGGGCTATCTCGCGTTGATGCAGGGCCGCGCCGTGCTCGCCAAGGCCGGTGACGACGCGCTGGCCGATGCGGACGGCACCGCGACCTCGAAGGTCGCCGGCACCGATGCCGTGGTCAGCGGCACCGCCGGGCCGGCCGTGTCCGGACTGCTTGGGCTGGGATTCATCCCGTCGGCGATCGTGGCGCTGCTCGGACTGCTCGGCGCAGGGGTGCTTGCATCGCGTGCACGTCGCGCGGCTGCGCCGGCCATCGATGACGACGAGGAACCAGAGGTGAAGGCGACGTCCGACGAACCCACCCTGTCGGAGATCGCCGCGTCGCAGCCGGCTGCCGAAGTCATCCCCGTTGCTGTTGCGCCGGCACTGGCCGCGCCCGCGCCTGCGCCGGTGCCGCCCGGTTCGGTGCCCGATGCCGGCATCTTCCGCGCGTACGACATCCGTGGCGTGGTGGGCCAGACCCTCAGCGTCGACGTGGCGCGCCAGATCGGCCAGTCCATCGGCACCGTGATGCAGGAAAAGGGCCTGGCCGACATCGTGGTTGGCCGCGATGGCCGCCTGTCCGGCCCGGACATGGTGGGCGGGCTGATCGACGGCCTGCGCCGCGCGGGCCGCAACGTCATCGACATCGGCATGGCGCCGACGCCGCTGGTGTACTTCGGTGCCTACCACCTGCGCACCGGCTGCTGCGTGGCGGTAACCGGCAGCCACAACCCGCCGGACTACAACGGCTTCAAGATCGTGCTGGGTGGCGAAACGCTCTCGGGCGACACCATCACCGACCTGCATACCCGGATCGCCACTGGCCGGTTGTTCGAGGGGCCACAGGGCGGGCTGGACACGCGCGACATCTCCGGCGACTACGTTGACCGCGTCGCGTCCGACATCAAGCTCACGCGCCCGTTGCACGTGGTGGTGGATGCGGGCAACGGCGTGGCCGGCGAACTGGGTCCGCGCGTGCTGCAGGCGATCGGCGCATCGGTGGAGCCGTTGTACTGCGACATCGACGGCACCTTCCCCAACCACCATCCGGACCCCAGCGAGCCGCACAACCTCGAGGACCTGCGCACGATGGTCAACCGCCTCGACGCGGACCTCGGCCTCGCGTTCGATGGCGATGGCGACCGCCTTGGCGTGATCACGCGCGCGGGGCACAACATCTTCCCGGACCGCCTGCTGATGCTGTTCGCCGAGGACGTGCTGGAGCGCAATCCCGGCGCGGTGATCGTCTATGACGTGAAGTGCACCGGCGCGCTGGCCCCGTTCGTGATGGGACGCGGCGGCAGCCCGCTGATGTGGAAGACCGGCCATTCGCTGATCAAGGCGAAGATGCGCGAGGAAGAAGCGGAGCTGGCCGGCGAGATGAGCGGCCACTTCTTCTTCGCCGAACGCTGGTACGGGTTCGACGACGGCATCTATTCGGCGGCGCGCCTGCTCGAGATCCTCGCGAAGGATGCGCGTACGCCCGACGAGGTGTTTGCCGAGATCCCGGAACGCGTATCCACGCCCGAGATCAAGGTGCCGGTGGCCGATCCGCACGCGTTCGTGGCGCGGGTGGTTGCGGCCGGCGATTTCGAGGGTGCGCGCGTGACCACGCTTGATGGCCTGCGTGCGGACTGGAACGACGGCTTTGGCCTGGTGCGCGCCTCCAACACCACGCCGGTGCTGGTGCTGCGGTTCGAGGCGGCAACGGCCGCGCGCCTCGAAGAGATCAAGTCACTGTTCCGCGCTCGCCTGCACGAGATTGATCCGTCGCTCGTGCCGACGTTCTAGGAACCGGGACCTCAGGGCGTGGCCGGTGCTGGCACGCCCTTCGCCGCGCGGTACTTGGCCAGTGCATCGGCCAGTTCGGTATCGATGCGCGCGCGGTCCGCGACCTGCTGCTCGTAGCTGGCCTGCGTGGACAGCATCGCGGCGCGCTGCCGCGCGACCGCATCGACCAGGGGCTTGCCGACGGGCTTGCCGGTGAGCTCGGCATCGGCCGCATCCTTGAGTACCTTGATCAAGGCGCTGCGCTGGGTGGCCAGGGACGACTTCGCGCTGACAATGCCACTGTCGGCCGCATCCATGCGCTGCTTGTAGACACGCTGCAGGTCGGCTTCCGAATCGTAGGATTCGGCCAGTGCGTTCTTCTCGCGCGCGGCCGCCTCGGCCTGCGCGGCGGCCTGCGCCTGCGCGGCGGTCTGCGCCTGTTGCGCCGCGGCCTCGGCCGCGGTGGGCGCGCGACCGATCGATTGCGTCACCACGCCGCTGGCATTGAACACGCGCTGCGCGGATCCGGCGGCGCTGGCCGGCAGGGCATCGCCGCAGACGGTGCGGCCATTCTCGGTCCAGCACTTCACGGTGTGGCCAGGCGTCGTGGCCTGGGCCAGCACGGTCGTGCTCGCCAGCAGCAGGACGCCGGTGGAAATCGATCGGATGCGCATCGCGGTACGGTCAGTGGCTGCCATGGCGTTCACGATACGACAACAGCGCAGCCCGATGCGCCTGCAGGCGCGGGTCATTGGCGGAAAAGGCGAGCAGGTCGTCCAGTGTTGCGACGGCGATCACGGGGATGCCTTCGGCGTCCGACAACCGCTGCACGGCGGACGTGCGCGCCCCGGCATCCAGCACCTCCTGCCGATCCAGCGCGATGACCACGCCAGCCACGCGTCCGCCGGCGCCGCGGATCGTCGCCAACGCCTCGCGGATCGCGGTGCCGGCGGTGATGACGTCGTCGACCACCAGGACCTCGCGGCCGGCCAGTGGCGCGCCGATCAGCGTGCCACCTTCGCCGTGGGCCTTGGCTTCCTTGCGGTTGAACGCCACCGGCAGGTTGCGACCGCGGCGCGCGAACTCGCAGGCCAGCGCGGTAGCGAGCGGAATGCCCTTGTAGGCCGGGCCGAACAGCAGGTCGAACCCGACGCCGTGGGCCTCGAGCGCGTCGGCATAACACGCGGCCAGGCCGGCGATGGCCGCGCCGTGGTCGAAGCGGCCGGCGTTGAAGAAGTACGGGCTCAGCCGCCCGGACTTCAGAGTGAATTCGCCAAAGCGCAGCGCGTCGGCGGCGAGGGCGAGCTGGAGGAAGCGGTCACGGACGTCGTTCATGAAGCAGGTGCTCGTCGGGGCGCTGGATATACCGTTGCAGGAGGTGGCGCGTGCCGTGCCAGCCGGGCAGGAACATGCCGGTGTCGATGAAGCCGGTGCGCCGGGCCAGCGCCATCCGGTCGCGGCTGTCGCAGGCCACCGCGGTGAACACCAGGCGCATCTGCGGGTGGTGGCGGGCGATGTCGGCCGTGATCGCGGTCGTCGCGCGCATTTCGTTCGCGGTCGTGGCGTGCGTCGCATCGATCACGAGGTCGCGCAGCAGCACGGCGTCCGTACCGGCGAGTTCGTTGCCCAGCGTGAGCTCCGGGCGGAAGTCGAGCCGGTAGAAGCCGATGATGCGGCCGTCCGCGAGGATGGCCATCGCATCGCTGTAGGGGTCCGACTCGGCGGCCTCCAGGTTGAAGGCGATGTTGCCGGTATCGCGCCGGCGCGACGGTGCAACGACCAGGCCACGGATGCCGGCGGCCAGCGTGGGCGAAACGCGCGCGACGTGGATGAATGCCGTGGCCATGCGCGCATCATACGGGTGCGCGCGGCAGCCGTTGCTATGATCGGGCGACGCCACCACGGTCCCGCCATGCGCATCCTCAGCTTCAACGCCAACGGCCTGCGTTCCGCGGCCAGCAAGGGCTTCTTCGACTGGTTCGCAGGACAGGACGTGGATGTCCTCTGCGTGCAGGAAACCAAGGCGCAGGAACACCAGCTGCGGGTGCCGGACTACCTGCCGGACGGATACCACGCGTATTTCCGCGATGCCACCACCAAGAAGGGTTACAGCGGCGTGGCGATCTACAGCCGCCGCGAACCGGACGAGGTGCGCACCGGTCTGGGTCGCGTCGATTTCGACGAAGAGGGCCGTTACATCGAAGCGCGCTACGGCAACCTCAGCGTGGTGTCGTTCTACATCCCCTCGGGCAGTTCCGGCGACGTGCGCCAGGCGGTGAAGGAAGACGTGATGGCCTGGCTCAAGCCGACGCTGGACGCATGGCTGGCCAGCGGACGCGACTACGTGCTGTGCGGCGACTGGAACATCGTCCGCGCGAAGAACGACATCAGGAACTGGACTGGCAACCAGAAGAATTCCGGTTGCCTGCCGCGCGAACGCGCGTGGCTCAACGGGATGATCGCGGACACGTTCGGCGATGGCCTGGTGACGCCACCCAAGGTGGGCTGGATGGACAGCTTCCGCGTGGCCAAGCCCGAGGCGGTCGAGTATTCGTGGTGGTCGCAGCGCGGCGCCGCGCGCGCGAACAACGTGGGGTGGCGCATCGACTATCAGCTGGCCACGCCGGAGCTGGCCGGGACGATCAGTCGCGCTGAAATCCATCCGCAACCGCGTTTCTCCGACCACGCGCCGTATCTTGTCGAGTACGCACACCCGGAGTTCGCGCGATGAGCGGTGGCAAGGGTTCGGCGTGGCAGGCGTTCTCGCAGCCCGCGGCGTGGACGATGTTCTTCTTCGGGTTCTCCTCCGGCCTGCCCTTCCTGCTGGTCGCGGGCACGCTGGCGTTCTGGCTGAAGGACAACGGGCTCGTGCTGAAGGAGATCACCATGGTCGCCAGCGCGGGCCTGCTGTACACCTTCAAGTTCGTGTGGGCGCCGCTCCTGGATCACTGGAAACTGCCCGGGTTCGCGCGGCTCGGCCGCCGCCGGGGCTGGCTGCTGTTCGCGCAACTGGGCGTGATGGCGGGATTGCTGGGGATGGCGGCATTCACGCCCGATCGCCTGCAGGCCTTCATCCTGGCCACGGTGGCGGTGG
>Ga0208892_1000009_pt1 | contig 21441 bp, 26 predicted proteins | sample SoimicmetaGmgHAC_FD_188336 | JGI IMG/M metagenome (GOLD analysis project Ga0208892, IMG submission 188336) | Soil and rhizosphere microbial communities from Laval, Canada - mgHAC (SPAdes) (version 2) | ecosystem: Environmental > Terrestrial > Deep subsurface > Rock core/Sediment | place: Laval... | reverse complement strand
CAGCGCCGCCGTCAGCGTCGTCTTGCCGTGGTCAACGTGACCAATCGTGCCCACGTTCACGTGCGGCTTCTTGCGCTCGAACTTTTCCTTTGCCATGTCAGTGTCTCGACCGAAATGAATGATGAGGTGGTGCTCACGAAAGGAATCGAACCTTCGACCTCCTCCTTACCAAGGAGGTGCTCTACCGACTGAGCTACGTGAGCGTGCTTCGCGTTACAGTTGCAGTCCAAATGGAGCGGGAGACGGGAATCGAACCCGCGCTAGTAGCTTGGAAGGCTACAGTTCTACCATTGAACTACTCCCGCACCGGGAACGCCGTTCAACGCCGATTGGATGGTGGAGGGAGGTGGATTCGAACCACCGAAGGCGTAAGCCAGCAGATTTACAGTCTGCCCCCGTTGGCCGCTTGGGTATCCCTCCGCCGTGCCGCATGGCGTTGAAACAGCCCACTATTCTGGCGGCGATCCGGGCGGGTGTCAACGCTCCGTGACGCGTGGAATAACCTGACCCCGGGATGCCGGGGGCAGCGGTGGCCCGGCATCCCCAGCCAGCGCCTCCCCGGCGAGCCCTGAAGGGATGGCGGCCCTCCGGATCGACCTGTTCAGGAACGCGGACCGAGCCGGGCCCGGCCCGTGCCGCCGCAGAACGCCCCCGGGCGAGGCAGGATCAGACGTTGAAGCGGAAATGCAGGACATCGCCTTCCTGAACGCGATATTCCTTGCCTTCCAGGCGCATCCGGCCCGCTTCCTTCGCGCCCTGCTCGCCGCGGTACTTGATGTAGTCGTCATAGCCGATGGTCTCGGCGCGGATGAAGCCCTTCTCGAAATCGGTGTGGATGACGGCGGCGGCCTGCGGCGCCGTGGCGCCCTTCTTCACCGTCCACGCGCGCACCTCCTTCACGCCCGCGGTGAAGTAGGTCTGCAGGCCAAGCAGCGCGTAAGCCGCCCTGATGACGCGGTTGAGGCCCGGTTCGTCGAGGCCGAGGTCGGCGAGGAAGGTGTCGCGGTCGTCGTCCTCGAGCTGCGAGAGTTCCTCCTCGATCGCCGCGGATACCGGCACCACCTGCGAGCCTTCCGCCACGGCACGGGCGCGCACGGCATCCAGGTGCGGATTGTTCTCGAAGCCATCCTCCAGCACGTTGGCGACGTACATCACCGGCTTCAGCGTGAGCAGGAACAGGTCGCGCACGGCGGCGCGGTCGTCGTCCGACAGGCCGAGCGCACGCGCGGGGTGGCCGGCGTCCAGGCCGCTGCGGACACGCGCAAGCACTTCGGCGCGCGCCTTGGCTTCCTTGTCGCCGGACTTGGCGGAGCGCTCCGCGCGCTGCAACGCCTTCTCGACCGATTCGAGGTCGGCAAGCGCCAGTTCGGTGTCGATGGTCTCGATGTCCGCGATCGGATCGACCTTGTTGTTGACGTGGATGACGTCGGCGTTCTCGAAGCAGCGCACGACATGCGCGATCGCATCGACTTCGCGGATGTGCGCGAGGAACTTGTTGCCGAGGCCTTCACCCTTGGCCGCACCGGCGACGAGCCCCGCGATGTCCACGAATTCCACGGCGGTGGGAATCACCTTCTCGGGCTTGACGATTCCGGCGAGCGCACCCAGGCGTGGATCGGGTACCGGCACCACGCCGACGTTCGGCTCGATCGTGCAGAACGGAAAGTTGGCCGCGGCGATGCCGGCCTTGGTGAGCGCGTTGAAAAGCGTGGACTTGCCGACGTTCGGCAAGCCGACGATGCCGCATTGGATGGCCATGTGTTGCTCCGTGTGGGCGCGACCGGGAGGCGCGCCGATGAAATCATCGCGGCGTGTGCAGCCGCTTCATTGCTTCGTTGAAATCGCCGTTGACCGCAAGCGGCAGCACGTCGATCGCGTCATCGATGGCGCGCGCGACAAGGATGTCGTCGTCGGCATTCGCGCGGCCCAGCACCCAGCCGGTCACGCGATCCTTGTGGCCCGGATGGCCGATGCCGATGCGCATGCGATGGAACCGGCCGTGGCCCAACAGTTTCATGGTGTCGCGCAGCCCGTTCTGGCCACCGTGGCCGCCATCGAACTTCAGGCGCACCGTTCCAGGCGCAAGATCCAGCTCGTCATGCGCGAGCAGCGCCTGTTCCGGCTCGATCTTCCAGAACCGCAGGGCCGCGGTGACCGACTTGCCACTGAGGTTCATGAACGTGGCCGGCTTGAGCAGCCACACGTCGCGACCACCGATGGCCACGCGCGCGGTTTCGCCGAACAGCTTGCCCTCGATCGACCAGCGCGCGCCGGCGCGCTCGGCCAGCGCGTCCACAAAACGAAAACCCGCGTTGTGGCGGGTTTTCGCGTGTTCCGGCCCGGGATTGCCCAGGCCGACGATGAGGCGCAGTCCGTCCATCGAACTCGTCGGTCACGGCGCACCCGGGGGCACGCCGCGGCCAGCGGGCGATTACTCGCCCTGGGCCTCGCCTTCGCCTGCTTCGGCAGCCGGGGCTTCGCCTTCGGGAGCTTCGGCAGCCGCTTCTTCAGCCGGCGCTTCCTCGACTTCTTCCTTGACGGCGCGGGCCACGGCGACGGTCGGGTCGTGCGCATCGCTGACCGGATGGGCCAGCTCGACACCCTTCGGCAGCTTGACCGCGGACAGGTGCACCGTGTCGCCGGGAGCGATCGCGCCCAGGTCGACCTGGATGGACTCCGGCAGGTCCTGAGGCAGGCAGACGATCTCGACGTCGTTCAGCTCGCTGGTCACGGAGACGTCCGAAGCCTTGCCGGCCGGGGAGGACTCGATGTTGATGAAGTGCAGCGGCACCTTGGCGTGCAGCTTCTCACCCGCCTTCACGCGCTGGAAGTCGAGATGCATGACCAGCTGCTTGTACGGATGGCGCTGCATGTCGCGCAGGAGCACCTGCTGCGGCTTGCCATCGACCGCCAGGGTGAGGATGGACGCGTAGAACCAGTCGTTCTGCTGGGCAAGCCAGACCGGCTCGTGATCCAGTTCGATGCTGGCCGGTTCGGCGCCACCGCCGTAGACGACGGCCGGGATGCGGCCCGCATGACGCAGGCGGCGGCTCGCACCCTTCCCCTCGTCCTTGCGGCCGTAGGCCGTGAGCTTGTGTTCGGTTGCCATGTTGCTTCTCTCTATTTTGCTGGTTGGACCGCATTGCTGCGGCTGGATGGCCCACCCCGCGACCAGGGGGGCCGGTGTGTCAGTCCACGTAGAGCGAACTGACGGATTCTCCGAAGGCGATGCGGCGGATCGTCTCCGCCAGCAGTTCCGCCACGCTGATCTGGCGGATGCGGGAACAGGCCTTGGCGGCCGGGGACAGCTGGATGGTGTCGGTCACCACCAGCTCGTCGAGGCCGGACTTCTCGAGGTTGTCGATTGCGGCCCCGGACAGCACCGGATGGGTGATGTAGGCCGCCACCTTGGTGGCGCCCCGCTCCTTCAGGGCGGTCGCCGCGGCGCATAGTGTACCCGCAGTGTCCACGATGTCGTCGACGAGGACGCAGTTCTTGCCCTGCACGTCGCCGATGATGTTCATGACGGTGGCCACGTTGGCCTTGGGGCGGCGCTTGTCGATGATGGCCAGGTCGGCGTCATCCAGGCGCTTGGCGATGGCCCGGGCACGGACCACGCCGCCCACGTCCGGCGAGACCACGATCAGGTTCTCGGTGCCGTAGGCGCGCCAGATGTCGGCGAGCAGCAGCGGCGAGGCGTAGACGTTGTCGACGGGCAGGTCGAAGAAGCCCTGGATCTGGTCGGCATGCAGGTCCACGGTCAGCACGCGGTCGGCATGGACCATCGAGAACATCTGGGCGACAACCTTGGCCGTGATCGGCACGCGGGCCGAGCGCGGGCGCCGGTCCTGGCGGGCATAGCCGAAGTATGGGATCACCGCAGTGACGTTGTTGGCCGAGGCGCGCTTGAGCGCGTCGATCAGGACCAGCACCTCCATGAGGTTTTCGGCGCTGGGCGCGCAGGTGGGCTGGATCACGAAAACGTCCTGGCCACGGACGTTTTCCTCGATCTCCACCTGCACTTCGCCATCGGAGAAACGGCCGACGAGCGCCTTGCCCAGGCGGATGCCCAGCTCATCGCACACCGCCTGCGCGAGCGGACGATTGGCGTTGCCGGAAAACACGAGGAGGTTGGGGTCTTCCTGCATTTCGGGGCTCGCTCAGTCCCGCGGGGCGGGGTCACGGTGGATGGACTGTTTGGCAGGGGCGGAAGGATTCGAACCTTCGCATGCCAGGATCAAAACCTGGTGCCTTAACCGCTTGGCGACGCCCCTGGGGTGTACTGCTCCACCGCATCCAGCAGTGGTGACCGCCCGGCGCCTTGGGCCACCCACGCGCCGAATCCGGCCGGCAGGCGATCCCTCAGAGCTTCCGCCTGCGCGCGCGATGCACACTCGACGAAGACGGTGCTGCCGGACCCGGTCAACCGCGGCGCATGGCCCTGCAGCGCGCGGAACACCGCATCGACCGCTGGCTGGCGCCGCCGCAACACCGGCTCGAAGGCATTGCCTTCGAGGTGGCCCGCAGCGAAGTCGACTATTGTCGCGGCCGGTGTATCACGCGTCAAACCGGGATCGGCGAACAACTCGGCGGTGGACGCATGCACGCCGGGGGAAACCAGCAGGTACCAGGCCGGCGGCAACTCGATCGGGTGCAACCGGTCGCCGATGCCTTCCGCCCAGGCGTTGCGGCCGTGCACGAAGACCGGCACGTCGGCGCCCAGGGTCGCGCCGATCGCCACGAGCTTCTCGACGCCAAGGCGGGTGCCCCAGAGGCAATCGAGGGCAACAAGGACCGTGGCCGCATCCGAGGAGCCGCCACCCAGTCCGCCACCTGCCGGAATCCTCTTTTCGACGACGATGTCGGCTCCTTTAGGGGTTTTGGCTGCATTTTGCAGTGCGATGGCAGCATGAACCAGCAGGTCTTCGGGTGCCGCCACGCCGGGTGCCCCCTCGCCGATCCGGCGGATCACGCCATCCGTCGTGGGCCGCAGGGCCACCGTGTCACCCCAGTCCAGCAGCCGGAACACGGTCTGCAGGGTGTGGTAACCGTCGGCGCGGCGCCCCGTGACATGCAGGAACAGGTTGAGCTTGGCCGGGGCCGGCCAGTGGCTCCAGCCATCGGCGCGGTCCGGCAGGGTCACGGCGCCGCCGCGTTCCAACGGTCGATGGCAAGGCGCACGCTGTCGTCCGGTCGCGCCGCATTGATGCGACGGGGCAGGCCGCTGGAATCGCGCTCCGGGTAATCGATGTGCCAGCCGCCCTGCTCCAGGCCGACCAGGACGCCATTGGCGAACAGGTAGCGATCCACCGGGCGCGTCGCATCGGGCACGCCACGGACCCAGGCACGCAGCGAGCCGACCGGAATCTCGAAGCCGGTGGCGTCGCGCAGCAGGCTGGCCCCGTCACTGCCCGAGCGGGTCCCGCCCTTCAGGCCCTCCAGCGTTGCCCGGCCCGCGACTTCATGCAGGCGCCATGCCTGCCCTGCCAGCGGCGCGCTGAGTGCCACCGTGTAGTCCGCAGGGCCGGCGTTGGTCCAGTCGATGTCGACACTGCCCGACTGGCTGGCGTGGCGGATCGCGGCGCGGCCGGAAAATGCCCATGGCCCCGCCAAAGTGGCCGCGTGAGCGTCCAACGCCTCGATCTGTTGCACGCAGGCCGCCATGCGCGACACCCGCGGATCGCACGTGAGCGTGGGGGTGGGCGCCGACGCGCGGGGCACGCTCGCGCAGGCGGACAGCGCCAGCAGGCCGCAGGCGGATGCGATGTACAGGGAACGGGGGATGCTGCGGATCACGGCGTGGTCACTCCCAGCGACTGGAGGGTGCGTTGGAGGGCATGGCTGCCCGGATCGAGCTTGCGCGCCTCGTCGAAGAAGCGGCGGGCTTCGTCGCGACGGCCCAGCACCCACAGCACCTCGCCGACGTGGGTGGCGATTTCCGGATCCTTCTGCTGGCGGTAGGCGCGCTGCAGCAAGGGTAAGGCATCAGCGGCGCGACCGAGGCGATAGAGCACCCACCCGTAGCTGTCGACGATGGCAGGGTTCGCCGGATCGGCCGCGCGCGCGCGATCGATCAACTGCAACGCCTCGGCATAGCGTTTCGTGCGGTCAGCGAGCGTGTAGCCGAGCGCGTTCAATGCAGCGACATTGTCCGGGTCCACGGCCAGAACCGCGCGCAGGTCGGCCTCGGCCTTGTCGATCCGATCCATGCGCTCCCAGGCGAGTGCGCGTGCATACAGGATGGCTGGCTCCGCCGGGAGGCCCGCGAGGCCGCGGTTATAGGCATCCAGCTCGCGTGAGTCGGCCTTGTCCTTGTGGCGCAGCTCGGCATCCAGCAGGAAGGCATCGCGGCGCAGGTCGTCGTCGATGCGCGGATCGGTCTGCAGGGCGGCAAGTTCGGCGTATGCCTCGTCGTGGCGGCCGGTCACGTGCAGCACGTTGGCGATGCGCAACCGCGCGGCATCACGGCTCTGGTCGCCGGGCAGGCTGCGGTACCACTGCAGCGCCTCCGGATAACGCTCGAGGGTTTCGGCGATCGTCCCGAGCAGCATGCGACGGCGCGAATCCGGGCGCGATGCACCCTGCTTCAGCTGGTCGTACAGCTTGGCGAGCGCGGCATTGTCCTTTGCCGTGGCCAGCATCGCCGCACGCAGGCCGAGGGTGGCATCGTCCTGCTCACCCATCGCCAGCACGCGCGCGGCCGCGGCGGGATCACCCATCGATTCGTACTCGCTGGCCACGGCATTGCGCAACCCGGGCTGGCTGGCGATGCGCGACTCCAGGCGGGCCAGGAGGGCCTGGGCCTTGGCCAAATCGCCGTCGTCGCGTAGCTGCTCCACGTGCAGCAGCATCACCCGAGGCTCATTCGGAAAGCGCTGGACGGCGCCCTGGACAAACTGTTCCGTCAGTGCGGACTGGCCGAGGCGGCGGGCCAGGCCGGCGAACGCCAGCCGTCCATCCAGGTCATCGGGCAGCTGGTTCGCCTCCATCAGTTGCCGCAATACGCCGACGGCGGGCGCCGGATCCTTGCCACCGCTGGCCAGGCCCATCAATGCGTAGCGCCAGCCCCTGGGGTCGGCATCGCGGATGAGGCCACGCGCGGTCGCCGCGCTTCGCGCGACGTTCCCGGAGCGCAGGTCCAGCGACAGCGAAGCCATGCGCACCGGCAGTGCAGCCGGATCCGCGGCGTGCCACATCGCCAGGGCAGCCTGGGCGGTTGGCGTGTCGTCGGCGAGCAGCGCGATGCGGGTGGCCCGTTCGGCCAGCGTGGCGTCGCCGGAGGCGCGGGCGGCGGCGAGGTAATGCCGGCCCGCATCCTTGAGGCGGCCATCCTGCAGGGCGAATTCGCCGGACAGGGCCTCGGTGAGCGTCGGCGCGGTGGCAGTGGCCACCCCGGCCGATGCCGGCCTCGTGGCCTGCGCCATCGCGGGCGACAGTGCCAACGCAAGCGCAGCGACGGCAATGCAACGTGGAACTGAATTCGTGGTTTCCAGCATGCAGGCGCACCCGGCCGTAGAATTGGCGATCCTTCGCGTTGCAGCTTATCGCAAGCCCCTGAACGGATGACCCTGCTGGCCCTCGGCTTGAACCACCAGACCGCGCCGCTTGCGTTGCGCGAGCGGGTGGCGTTCGCAGGCGAAGCGCTGCCGGCCGCGCTGCGCGCGTTGCATGCGTTGCCGGGCGTGTCGGAGATTGCCCTGCTGTCGACCTGCAACCGCACCGAGGTGTACGCGATCACCGACGATGGCGGCGCGGCGATGGCCGACTGGCTTGCGACGCATGCCGCGGGATCCAGCGACCTGCACGCGTATCTGTACCGCCACGCAGATGCGGACGCGGCACGTCATCTGTTCCGCGTAGCCACGGGCCTGGATTCGCTGGTGCTGGGCGAGCCGCAGATCCTCGGGCAGGTCAAGGAAAGCTGGAGCGAGGCGCGCAGCGCCGGCACGCTCGGCGGCCGCCTGGATCGCCTGTTCCAGCACGCCTTCGCCACTGCGAAGCGCGCGCGCACGGAAACGGCCATCGGCGCAAACCCCGTGTCCGTGGCGTCGTCGGCGGTGCGACTTGCACGCGAATCCTTCGCACGCCCGGAAGACTCGACCGTGTTGCTGATCGGTGCCGGCGAGACCATCGAACTGGTGGCGCGCCATCTTGCGCAGGCGCAGGTGCGCCGGCTGCTGGTGGCCAATCGCACGGTGGCGCATGCACAGGCCCTGGCCAGCCAGCACGGTGGCGTGGCGCTGCCATTGGATGACCTGGAGCGCCATCTGGACGAGGCGGACATCGTGTTCTCCGCCACCGCGAGCCAGCAGCCCATCCTGCATCGCGCGCAGGTGGAGGCCGCGATCGATCGCCGCCGCCGCCGCCCGATGCTGCTGGTGGACCTGGGCGTACCGCGCGACATCGCACCGGACGTGGCCGACCTCGATGATGTCTTCGTCTACACCGTGGACGACCTCCACCGGGCGGTCGAGGACAACCGGCGCGGGCGCCGCGCTGCCGCGGACGCGGCGGAAGCCATCATCGACCTGCAGGTGGCGCGGTACGTGGAGGCGGCGGCGGCAACGGGCGCCGGGATGAACGCCGTACGCCGCCTGCGCAGCCATGGCGAGCGCGTGCGCGAGGACGTACTGCAGCGTGCGAAGCAACAACTGGCCGCAGGCCAGGATGGCCGTGCCGTGCTGGACCAGCTGGCGCACCTGCTGACCAACCGCCTGCTGCATGCCCCGACGACCGCGCTGCGCGACGCCGCGATGCGGGGGGATGCAGAACTGCTGCACGCCGCGAGCCAACTGTTTCCAGACGACCCACAAGACCATGCTGCCGAGCCTGCGCCGAAAGCTTGAGGCGCTGGCCGAGCGCCATGACGAACTGCAGCGACTGCTCGCCGAACCGGCGGTGATCGCCGACAACGCGCAGTTCCGTCGCCTGTCGCGCGAGTTCTCGCAACTGGAGCCGCTTGCGCGCGGCCTGGAGGAGGAGCGCGGCATGCTGGCCCTGCTCGCCTCCGCCGAAGCGATGCGCGGTGACCCGGAACTGCGCGAGCTGGCCGAGGAGGACATCGCCGTCGCGCGGGCGCGACTGGAGTCGCTTGAAGGTGAGCTGATGGCGCAACTGGTGCCGAAGGACGCACGCGACGATGCCGGCATCTACCTGGAGGTGCGCGCCGGCACCGGCGGCGACGAAGCAGCGATCTTCGCAGGCGACCTGTTCCGTATGTATTCGCGCTATGCCGAACGCCAGGGCTGGCGCGTGGACGTGGAGTCCGCCAATGCGGGCGAACACGGCGGATTCCGCGAGATCGTCGCACGCGTGGAGGGCCCGGGTGCGTACTCCAGGTTGAAGTTCGAGTCCGGAACGCACCGCGTGCAACGCGTGCCCGAAACCGAATCGCAGGGCCGCATCCACACCTCGGCCGCGACCGTGGCGATCATCGCGGAGGACGGCGGCGACATCGACATCGAGATCAATCCCGCCGACCTGCGGGTCGACACCTACCGCTCCAGCGGCGCGGGGGGCCAGCACGTCAACAAGACCGAGTCGGCGATCCGCATCACCCACGTGCCAAGCGGCGTGGTGGTGGAATCGCAGACCGAGCGCAGCCAGCACGCCAATCGCGACAAGGCGATGAAGCGGCTGAAGGCGATGCTGGTGCAGGCGGAGATGGAGCGCCGCGCCGCGGCCCAGGCTGCCGATCGCAAGCTGCAGGTGGGCAGCGGCGACCGCAGCCAGCGCATCCGCACCTACAACTTCCCGCAGGGCCGCATCACCGACCATCGCGTGGAAGGACTCACGCTGTACGATCTGCCGAACGTGCTGGAAGGCCAGCTCGATGGATTGATCGAGCGGCTCGCACGCGAGGCACAGGCAGACGCACTGGCGCGGCTGACGGAACGCGGAGATTGAGCATGGGCCACCTGAAGCGCAAGGATTACGAAAAGCTGCTGGAGCCGATGCAGCTGGAGCTGGTGCAGTTGGCGCGCTGGCTGCAGGCCACCGGCAAGCGCCTGGTGGTCGTGATCGAAGGGCGGGATACCGCAGGCAAGGGTGGCGTGATCGATGCGATCACGCAGCACCTGAATCCGCGCCAGTGCCACCACATCGCGCTGCCCAAGCCCACCGACCGCGAGCACACCCAGTGGTATTTCCAGCGCTACGTCGAGCAGCTTCCGGCGGCCGGCGAGATCGCCCTGTTCGACCGCAGCTGGTACAACCGCGCCGGCGTGGAGAAGGTGATGGGTTTTGCAACGGATGCCCAGGTACGTGCGTTCCTGAAGCAGGCGCCGGTGTTCGAACGCCAGCTGGTCGACGATGGCATCCTCCTGTTCAAGTACTGGCTGTGCTGCGACCAGGACGAGCAGGAGCAACGCTTTGCCGAACGCGTCGCCGACCCGTTGAAGGGCTGGAAGCTGTCTCCGATCGACATCGGCGCTCGCGAGAAGTACGCGGACTACACACGGGCGCGGGAAACGATGCTGAAGGCCACGCACAAACCATTCGCGCCGTGGACGCTGGTCGATTTCAACGACCAGAAACGCGGCCGGCTCACCTTGGTGCGCGACCTGCTGGACCGTCTACCCGACACGCGCATCCCCGACGACACGCCGGACCTGCCCGCCCTCCAGGGCAAGCCGCAGAAAGAGCGCTACGGCGTGGTGCGGCCACTCAAACCGTTCAAGGACTGACCGGCCATTGCTCAGCCGGTGGTGAACGCCTCCGGCAGATCGGGCACGGGATCGATGGACTCGCGCTCGACATGTTCGACGCGTGCCGCCGATGAGCCCTCGCGCAGCCAGTCCGCTAGCGTCTCCAGTTCACGTGGGTGCCCCATGGCGAGCACCTCCACGCTGCCATCGGCACGGTTGATCGCATGGCCACGCAATCCAAGCCGGGTGGCTACTTGCTGCGCGGCGGCACGGAAGAACACGCCCTGCACATGCCCGGTCACGCGGAATCGCGCGGCGGCGATCATGGCGCGGACTTGCCCAATGCGGCGATGGCCTGTTCGACCACGGCTGCGGTCACCGGCCCGGCGAACACTTTCGCCACTGTGCCGTCAGGCGCGAGCAGCCAGGTGACCGGAAGCACCTCGACCGGTCCGAACCCGGCCGGCGGCTGCATCGGATCGACCTGCGCGACGGGATAGACGACCGGATGCTTCTCGAGGAAGGCCTTCAGTTCCGCGGGCGGGATGTCGTCGTTGGCCAAGCCGACCACGCGGATGTCCTGGCGCATGGCGGCCAGCGCCGAGAGATCGGGCATCTCCTTCAGGCAGGGCGCGCACCAGGTGGCCCAGTTGTTCACCAGCACCCATTTGCCGCGCTGCGCGCCGAGATCGAAGGTCCGCCCGTCGACGGTGGGCACGCTGAGCGTGGGCCGGTCGCCCGCCTGCGCCAGCCTGGGCCGGGCCGGCGATGGCGCGGCTGACTGTGGCTGCGCCTTCGGCGCCGTGGGTTCGGTCGTGGGGTTGTGCGGTTTGCAGGCGGCCAGTGCCACGACGGCGAGCAGCAGGAAGGAATGCGTGCGATTCATGGCGCCTCCGGTTCAAGGTTGGCGTAGATGCTGGACACCGGCCGCTTCAGCCGATCGCGCAGCGGCAGGCGAAGTTCGTCCAACGCCGCCATGACGGCATGCCCGAGCGCGTCCCCGTCGCAGGGAAGATGTGCCTCATGCACCGGTACGCGCAGGCGGCCGGCGACGTAGAGCTCCTGCAGGCTCACGTCGTCGAGGTCGCGCGCCAGGAACCAGTCGCCGGTCTCCGCGCGACGCACGATGCCGATTTCGCAGAGGCGATGCAGCATGTCCTGCACGAGCGTGTCGGTGAGCATGGGATCCATCCGCTGCAGCTCCTCGCTGTGCAGGCCGTGCCCACCGCGGCGCGCGAAATCGAAGCGGCCCAGCATCCTCAGCATGCCGTAGATCTCGTAACCCTCGGGCAGGCGCATGGCCGCCGGCTGGTAGCGGAACGACGACAGACTCGCCGCGAACGAGGCGCCCAGCAGGACCGACACCCACGTCAGGTAGATCCACAGCAGGAAGATGGGGATGAACGCAAGGGCGCCATACAGCGTTTGGTAACTGTGGAAGGTGCCGATCGATACGCCCATGCCCCACTTCACCAGCTCGAACCCGACCGTCGCCAGCAGGCCGCCGGCCAGCGCATGCCGCCACTTGACGGTGCGATGGGGCACCACCCGGTATAGCGCGGTGAACGCACCGAGCTCGATCAGCAATGGGGTGCCGCGCAACATCAGCCTCTCCAGCAATTGCCCCGACCACGATTCGAATACCGAAAGCGCGAACAGGCGCGACGACAAGGCAAGACTGGCCACGGCCACCAGCGTTCCGAGCGTGAGCACCGTCCAGTACACGAGGAAGCGGCCGAACTTCGGCCGCGCCACCGGGACCCGCCAGATGCGGTTGAAGATCGATTCGACGCTGGCCAGCGTGATCAGCAGCGACACCACCAGGGCGATGACACCCGCGGTCGTCAGCTGGCCGGCACCAACGGAGAACTGCGCCATGTACCTTTCCACCTCGCGCGCGGACGCCGGTACGAAGTTCGAGAACACGTAGTCGCTGAGCTGGTTGCGCCACTTCGCGAACACCGGGAAAGCGCCCAGCATGCCGAACACGACGGTGGCCAGCGGCACCAGCGCGAAGACAGTGGTGTAGGCGAGCGAGCCGGCAGCCTCGAACAAGCGGTCATCCCAGAAACGCCTGGCCACGAAACGCGCGAACGATCGCCTACGCGCGGGATCGAGCACGCGTGGCAACAGGTCGCCGAGGGCAGTAGCAAGGAACGCCATGACGCGCAGCCTACCCCGGCGCGTGTCAAGCGTGTGCCGATGCGTACACTGGCGGGCCTTCCACGCGGATTCCGCCATGCCCGAGGTGCTTGTCCTCTACTACAGCCGCGGCGGCTCCGTCGCTGCGCTGGCACGCCAGATCGCGCGCGGGATCGGCGAGGTCCCGGGGATGCAGGCACGCCTGCGCACCGTTCCGCCGGTGGCACCGCAGACGGAAACCGCACTGCCGCCGGTGCCGGAGTCCGGCGCGCCCTATGTGCAGGCCATTGACCTGGAGGAGTGCGTGGGTCTGGCGGTGGGCAGCCCGACACGCTTCGGCAACATGGCGGCACCGATGAAGCATTTCATCGACACGCTGGGCGCGCAGTGGGCGAGCGGCACGCTGGTGGGCAAGCCGGCCTGCGCGTTCACCTCGACGGCGACGATGCACGGCGGGCAGGAATCGACCTTGCTCACGATGCTGGTCCCGCTTCTGCACCATGGCTGCGTGGTGCTGGGCATCCCGTTCACCGAGCCGGCGTTGTCGGCGACCACGACCGGCGGCACACCCTACGGCGCGAGCCATGTCGCGGGCGGCGTGGACAACGCACACCTGAGCGACGACGAGGCGCGCCTTGCGCGTGCACTCGGCACGCGACTGGCTGCGGTCGCGGCGAGGTTGCACGCATGAGCACGACCGCGCGCAAACCGTGGCTGCTGCTGCCCCTCGCGGTGCTCGCTGCGGTGTTCCTGGCTTGGTTCCGCGACGAGCGCATGGCGCTGGTTGTGTTTGCGCTGCCCTGCCTGCTCGCCACGATCGGCGTGGCACTGCGGCGGCGCACGGCCGGGTTCTGGGCCGGCGTGCTGGCGCTGGTGTGGTTCTCGCACGGCGTGATGGTGGCCTGGACGCGCGCGGATGAACGTGGCTACGCGCTCGCCGAAATCGCGCTCGCGTTGTGGATCGTCCTCGCATCCAGCATTCCGGGCCTGCGCGCACGGTTCGCGGCACGGCGCGCGGGCTGACCTCCTATACTTCCGCTCCACGGCGGACACGGGACAACGGAAATGGCGATGGATTCGCTGCTGGTGGTGACCACCGGCGGAACGATCGACAAGGTGTATTTCGACGCGAAGTCGGACTACCAGGTGGGCGAGCCGCAGATCGGCCGCATCCTGGAGGGACTTGGCGTGGCCTTCCGCTTCCACGTGATCCCGCTGCTGCGCAAGGACTCGCTGTTCATCGACGCCTCCGACCGCGAGCTGCTGCGCACCACCATCGCCGCGCAGCCGGAACAGTGCGTACTGGTGACGCATGGCACGGACAGCATGGTGGAGACGGCCAAGGTGCTGTCATCCCTGACGGACAAGACCATCGTGCTGACCGGTGCGCTCAACCCGGCACGCTTCGAGGGTTCGGACGCGGAGTTCAACATCGGCTGCGCGGTGGGCGCGGTGCAGTCGCTGCCGCCCGGCGTCTACATCGCGATGAACGGACGGATCTGGGATCCGTCGCGCGTGCGCAAGAACGTCGAAGCCAACCGCTTCGAAGCGTCCGAGTAACCCGTCAGAACATTCCGGTTTCGAGGCGGGCCGCATCGCTCATCATCGAGCGGTTCCACGGCGGGTCGAATACCAGCTCCACGTCGGCCTCGGCGACGGTGGGGATGAGCTCCAGCTTGCTGCGCACGTCGTCGACGAGGATGTCGCCCATGCCGCAGCCCGGGGCCGTCAACGTCATCTGCACGTCCACGCGGCGCTGCCCCGGCGCATCCGGTTGCGGGGCGATCTCCGCGGCGTAGACCAGGCCCAACTCGACCACGTTGATCGGAATCTCGGGATCGAAGCAGGTGCGCAGCTGGCGCCAGACCAGGGCCTCGACGTCGGCGTCACTGGCGCCTTCCGGCAGTTCGATGGGCTCCGGCGGCTCCTTGCCGATCGCGTCACCGTCCTTGCCGGCGACACGAAACAGGTTGCCTTCGACGAAGACCGTCCAGCTACCGCCCAGAGACTGGGTGATGTAGCCGATGCTGCCGGCGGGCAGCTGCACGGCCTCGCCCGAGGGAACCATGACGACGTTGCAGTCGCGCTCGAAGCGCACCGGTTCGCTGTTGCGTGAATACATGGGGCAATTCTACCGCGCCCCCCGCGGGCATTTGCGCGCATCGGGCACGCGGCGGATCATGCGCCGATGCCTGCTTTCCCGACCGCGGCCCGCGCCGCCCACCGCCCCGCCCGCTCCCTGACCTGGTTGCTCATCCTGCTGACCGTGCCTGCGTATGCGGCGGCGTGGACGCTGCTGGGCCTGATGAGCGGCAGCATGCTGCCCTGGTTGTCGCTCGGCGCCGCCCTGCTGGTGGCCGCCTGGCTGCGGCTGGGAGGGATCCAGCGCGGGGCCGGCACCGCAGTCGCTGGCCTCCTGTGCGTGGCCGCCACCTGCGCGCTGGCCAACTACGCGATCGCCGCGATGGAGATCGGGGGGCCGATGGGTTTCCGTCCGCTCGATGCCCTGGTTCGGATGGGCCCCGGGCTGGCCTGGCAGCTGGCGGGACTGGCCAATACCGCCGCCGGGAGCCTGGGCTATCTCGCCGGCCTGCTGCTGGCGGCGTGGTGGTGCAGCTGATCGACCCGCCACCCCCGCCGGCCGTGTCAACCGCGGCTGCCCGCGCGCGTTCATCACTGCAATGGACCGGGAGACGTGACGCGACGTGGGTGACTCAGGCATGCCGCCGGACCCTGTCGTGACCATGCCGCCCGTGGTCGCGCCGCCCGTGTCGCTGGACGGATTCCTGCGCGACATCGGCACGCGTGCGTTCCGTTTCGCGGAATTCGGGCTGCGCAGCCGGGACGATGCATTGGACGCGGTGCAGGATGCGATGGAACGGATGCTGCGCTACGGCGACCGCCCGGCCGAGGAATGGCCGCCATTGTTCTGGCGGATCCTGCGCACCCGGATGATCGACATGCAGCGGCGGCGCAATTTCCGCCTGGGCTGGATGCTCGGCGGCGCGGACGAGTCCGAGGCGGGGATCGCCTGGGCGGATCCGGCGGGCGATCCGTCGACCGCGCACGACCACCGCGAGGCCTATGGCCGGCTCGCCCGGGGACTGCGTGGCCTGCCCGCGCGACAACGCGAAGCATTCACGCTGCGCGTGCTGGAAGAGCTGGACGTGGCCACCACCGCACAGGTGATGGGCTGCAGCGAAGGCTCGGTGAAAACGCATCTGTCGCGGGCGCGCGAAGCGTTGCGCCCGCACCTGGAGGACTGGAAATGAACCGCGATACATCCCTCGACCATGCCGCGCGCATCCTGCACGCCCAAGCCGTGGCCGGCGTACCGGTGGCCCTGCGCGTGCAGCTGCATCCGCGCGAGCGCCCCGCGCATGGGCGCGCCTGGGGCACGGTGCTGGCGATGGCCGCGGTTGGCGGGCTGGCGTTGGCCGCAGCGTGGCAATTGCGCATGCCTGACCGCGCGCCTGCCGCCGTGGCGACCGGCATGCAGGACAGCGGGACGCGCGCTGTCGCCGTGGCCGGCACCGACAACGCCTCCGTCTCGCCGACTGCGGCGTTCGACAACGATCCCGAGTTCTACGCCTGGCTCGGGAGCGCACCTTCCGTGGCGATGGTGGAGCATTGAAATGACCCGGACTGCAACCCTGCTTGCCTGTGCACTGGCTGGCGCATTCGCGACGTTCGGCGCCCCGGCACAGACGGCGCCTGCGGCCACCGCGCCATTGCCCGCATGGGATGCGCTGACGCCGGCGCAGCGGGCCACCCTGATCGAGCCCCTGCGATCGCGCTGGAACGACCACCCCGAGCAACGCGAGCAGATGATGCACCGCGCACGCCACTGGCAATCGATGAGCCCCGACCAGCGTCAACGTGCCGAAGCCGGGATGCGCCGCTGGGAAGCACTGGATCCGGCCCAGCGCGCGGAAGCCCGCGAGCTGTTCAAACGCATGCGGGTGATGACGCCGGCCGATCGCAACGCGCTGCGGGACCAGTGGAAATCGATGACCGCGGCCCAGCGCGCGGCGTGGTTCCAGGCCCATCCCGCGCCGCCGAGGCCGCTGCATCCCGACAGGGACTGAGCGCCGGGAGCCTCGTGGCAAAATGGGCGATGACCGATTGCCTCGCCTGCCTCGATACCCGCCGTTCCGTGCCCTCGCGCCAGCTGGGCGAACCCGGTCCCGACCCGGCGCAACTGCTGGAACTGCTGCAGTCCGCAGTGCGCGTCCCCGACCATGGCAAGCGCGTGCCGTTCCGGTTCCTGCGCATCCATGGCGATGCGCGCGACGCGCTGGGGGCGTTGCTTGAGCAGCTCAAGCGCGAACGCGACCCCGGGGCCGGCGATGCCACCTTTGAAAAGGAACGCAACCGCTTCAACCATGCGCCCCTGGTGATCGCGGTCATCGCCGCGCAGGGCGAGGACGAGAAGATTCCCGCCAGCGAACGGTTCTCGACGGCCTCCTGCGTCTGTTTCGCGCTCCTGCAGGCCGCACAGGCCCAGGGTTTCGGCGCGCAGTGGCTGACCGGCTGGGCGGCCTACGACCCCGCCGTGCGCAGGGCGCTTGGCGTGCACGACGACGAGGCCATCACCGGATTCATCCACATCGGCACGCCGCTGATGGAGGCACCCGAGCGGCTGCGCCCGGATCCCGCCAAGCTGCTGTCCGATTGGACCCCGGCGTGATGCAGGATCGCCACACGCTGTACCTGGTGGATGCCAGCATGTACGTGTTCCGCGCCTGGCATTCGATGCCGGACGAGTGGCACGACGCCGACGGCTGGCCGCTCAATGCGGTGCACGGCTTCGCACGCTTCCTCGCGGAGCTGGTCGAACGCGAACGGCCCGCGCATATCGTGGTGGCCTTCGATGAGTCGCTGGACACCAACTTCCGCAATCGCCTGTACCCGGACTACAAGGCCAACCGGCCGCCTGCGCCGGAAGAACTCCGTCGCCAGTTCGGCTACTGCAAACGGCTGTGCGAAGCACTCGGCCTGCCGGTGCTCTCGCATGGCGAGTACGAAGCCGACGACCTGATCGGCAGCGCGTTGCACGCAGCGCGCGCGCATGGCTTCCGTGGCGTGATCGTATCCGCGGACAAGGATCTCTCGCAGCTGCTCCAGGACGACGACGAGCAGTACGACTACGCACGCGGCCAGCGCTGGGGCGCCGCCGGCGTTAAGGCTCGGCATGGCGTGCACGCGCACCAGATCGCGGACTATCTCGCGCTGTGCGGCGACGCCGTCGACAACATCCCCGGCATCAGTGGCATCGGGCAGAAGACCGCGGCGGTGCTGATGGCCCACTTCGGCGATCTCGATACGTTGCTCGCGCGCGTGGACGAAGTGCAGTTCCTGCGCCTGCGCGGAGCCGGGGTGCTGGGACGGCGCCTGCACGAGCAGCGCGAGCATGCGTTGCTCTGGCGCGAACTCACGCGCATTGCGCTGGATGCGCCGACGCACCCGCATGCCGCGCCGTTCCCGCGCATCGACGGGTCCGCGGACGCGCTGCAGGCCTTCTTCGATTCGGCCGGGTTCGGGCCGTTGACGCGCCGGCGGCTGCAGGCCGTGGCCCGGGTGGCCGTCGCGCAGGAGGCTTCCGATGACCCATGACCACGACGCGCCGGTGGAAGTGCTGCACGAAGGAAAGTGGTTGCGGCTGGTGCGACGCGGCCGCTGGGAATCGTGCGAACGCGTGCATGGCGCCGGCATGGCGGTGCTGATCCTCGCGACCACGCCGGACGATGAGGTGCTGTTCGTGGAGCAGTACCGCGCCCCGGTGCAGGCACGCACCATCGAGATGCCGGCCGGGCTGGTCGGCGACACGGACGCGGCCGACACGCTGGAAGACGCGGCGCGGCGCGAACTCATCGAGGAAACCGGCTGGGAGGCGCGCGACATCCGCGTGCTGCTGGTGGGCCCCACCAGCGCGGGCATGAGCAACGAGCGCATCGCCGTGGTGCGTGCCCGTGACCTCGTGCGCGTGGGCGAAGGCGGTGGCGTGGACGGCGAGGACATCACCGTGCATACCGTGCCCCGCGCGGACGCGCCGGCGTGGCTGGCGCGCAAGCAGGCCGAAGGCTACGAACTCGACCTGAAGCTCTGGGGCATGCTGTGGATGGCGGATCGCGAACCCGACGGGCGTCCGCTGGACGCCCTGCCCTGACCGGCGATCAGTCCTGCATGGCCTCGAGCTCCATCCCGCGCGTTTCGCTCACGCGACGGAGTACGAATACCAGCGACAGCAGCGCGAAGAACGCATACAGGCCGTAGGCAAACGGCAGGCCGATGTTGGCCAGCCACGGGAACGTGGCGGTGATGGCGAAGTTGGCGAGCCACTGTGCGGACGCGGCGACAGCCAGCGCCAATGCGCGGTAGCGGTTGGGGAACATCTCGCCCAGCAGCACCCACACCACCGGTCCCCAGCTCACCCCGAAGAACACCACGTACAGGTTGGCGGCGACCAGCGCGACCGGGCCGAGGGACGCCGGCAGTTGCAGCGCGGTGCCACTGCCCGTCGCCTGCGAAAAACACCACGCCATCACCGCGAGCGTGACGGCCATGCCCGCCGAACCCACGACCAGCAGCGGCTTGCGACCCACACGGTCGATCAGCGCGATCGCCACCAGCGTCACCAGCACGTTCACTATCGAGGTGGCGACGGTGATCTTCAGGGAATCGGCTTCGCTGAATCCCACCGAGTGCCACAGCATCGCCGAGTAATAGAAGATCACGTTGATGCCGACGAACTGCTGGAACACCGATAGCGCGATGCCCGTCCACACCACCGGCAGCAGGCCGCCGCCCGCCGCGCGCAGGTCGGCCAGGCGCGGACGGGATTCGGTGTGCAGGCTGTGCGCGATGTCATCGACCTTGGCGGCCACGGCGGCATCCGTATCCAGCCCGAGGACGCGGCGCAACACCGCGCCCGCCTCATCGCGACGCCCCTTGGCCACCAGGTGACGCGGCGATTCCGGCAGGCCCAGCACCAGCAGGCCATAGATGAGTGCGGGCACGGCGGCGACCAGGAACATCCAGCGCCACGCGGCGAGGCCCGCCCACAGCGGCGCGCTCGCGCCGCCAGCCGCATGGGCCAGCCAGGCGTCCGACAGCAGCGCGATGAAGATGCCGAGCACGATGGCGAGCTGCTGCAGGGAGCCGAGCCGACCGCGCACGTGCGCCGGTGCGACTTCGGCGATGTAGGCCGGCGCGATCACCGAGGCGATGCCCACGCCGATGCCGCCCAGGAAACGCCAGATCACCAGCGGCCACAGCCCGGAGACCAGGCCCGAACCTATGGCGCTGGCCACCAGCACGGCGGCCGCGACCAGCATCGTGCGCACGCGGCCCTGGCGATCAGCCAGCGGCCCGGCGTACCACGCACCCAGTGCGGAGCCCAGCAGTGCGCAGGACACGGCGATGCCGATCGCACCTGCACTCAGGCCGAAGCTGCCACGCACCGCATCCACCGCGCCGTTGATCACGGCCGTGTCGAACCCGAAGAGGAATCCGCCGAGTGCGGCGGCGGCGGAAATCGCCAGCGCCTGACCGCCCCTGCCCTGCATTGCCACTGCTGTCGTTGCCATCATGCCCCCGGATTCGTGGATGGTCCGATGGTGCGGCGTGGCCGCACCCGCGTGCGATGAAAACGTATGCAGCCCGGCGGTCAGCCGGCGAAGCGGTCCGTCGCCGTAACCAGTCCGTCGACGTTTTCCGCCTCGAACGCCGAATGCCCGGACAGTGGCGACACCCGCAGCTCCGACTTCGGCCACGCGCCGTGCAGGTCGAAGGCGTTCTGCACCGGGCAGACCACGTCGTAGCGGCCGTGCACGATCACGCCGGGGATGTCCGCGATCCGATGCACGTCGCGCAGCAGCTGCCCGTCGGCTTCGAAGAAACCCTTGTTGACGAAGTAGTGGTTCTCGATGCGCGCGAACGCGAGCGCGAACTTGGCCTCGCCATGGCTGGTGCGGTAATCCGAGGGAATGCGCAGGTAACTGGTGCCGCCCTCCCAGATGCTCCACGCCTGCGCGGCGGCCAGGCGCACGGATTCATCGTCGCTGGTGAGGCGCGCGTGGTAGGCCGCCATCATGTCGCCGCGTTCGGATTCGGGAATGAGGTCGCGGTAGGGTTGCCACACGTCCGGGAACAGGCGCGATGCCCCTTCCTGGTAGAACCACTCCAGCTCCCAGCGGCGCAGCATGAAGATGCCGCGCAGCACCAGTTCGGTCACGCGCTCCGGATGCGTCTCGGCATAGGCCAGCGCCAGCGTGGAGCCCCAGCTGCCGCCAAACACCTGCCAGCGCTCGATGCCAAGCATCGTGCGGATCTTCTCGATGTCCGCCACCAGGTCCCATGTAGTGTTGTCCACCAGGTCCGCGTGCGGGGTGCTGCGCCCCGCGCCGCGTTGGTCGAACAGCACCATGCGGTACTTGGACGGATCGTGGAACCGGCGCATGTTTGTGCCGCAGCCCGCGCCCGGCCCGCCATGCAGCAGCACCACCGGCTTGCCCTGCGGGTTGCCACACTCTTCCCAATAGAGGGTGTGGCGATCACTGACCGCCAGCGTGCCGCTGTTGTAGGGCTCGATCTCCGGGTAGAGGGTGCGCATGGTGGACTCCGGTCGGTATCGCCTGCAGTCTAGCGCCCG
>Ga0208892_1000008_pt1 | contig 22144 bp, 20 predicted proteins | sample SoimicmetaGmgHAC_FD_188336 | JGI IMG/M metagenome (GOLD analysis project Ga0208892, IMG submission 188336) | Soil and rhizosphere microbial communities from Laval, Canada - mgHAC (SPAdes) (version 2) | ecosystem: Environmental > Terrestrial > Deep subsurface > Rock core/Sediment | place: Laval... | reverse complement strand
GGCTGGCCCGACCCGCGATTTCAACGTGATGTGGCGGCGCGACTCGCTGGATGCGCTGGTGATCGCGCGCCCACTGGTGGGATCGATGCTGATGGTCATCGCACCCGGCGAGGACTGGCTGCTGCATGTGGCCTCCGGCCAGGCGCAACTGCTGGACGAGGGGCTGCTGCTGGAGCGTGGCGACACCGCGCTCTGGCGCGGCAAACCACGGGGCCGGCATTCCCGCATCGAGGGTGCGGGGCTTGCCCTGCTGGTGCGCTTACGCGAACGCGAGCGCGATGCCTGAAGCGGTTACGGCAATCGCGAGCGCGAACACGCTGAACAGCATCTGCCGCGGCGAGCGACCGCGGGCCCACATCCACAACCCGCTCAAGCCGAGCAGCACCATCGCGACGGCGTAGCTGTCGACCAGCCACGACCACAACCTGCTGCCGCCGACACCCTTGTGCAGGCGGCTGAACACCGCCAGCGTGGAATTGCGCGTGCGCTTGAGCTGCAGGTCGGATGCGCCAACGGTGTATTCGGCGGTCCAGGCATTGCGTGCACTGCCGCCGGACAGTGTCCATCTGGCCGGGCCCTTCACCGCCTCGTCAGGGCGCGGGGTGCGGATGTTCCAGGCATCCATGTGCCGGCTATCGCGCAGCCACGTCGACAGGGCCTCCGGCGATGTGCGCGCTGCGTCCGGGACAGCGATCCGCGTGTGGTCGAGCTCCTCGGACGTGCCTTGTGGCCACGCATTCCCACCCATCCGGTGGTTGAGCACGAGCCCGGTGAAGCCGAACAGGATCGCGGCGATGGCGCCCCACGCGCCGATCCACAGGTGCAGCTGGCGGATGGCCCGATGGGCGTTCGTGGGACGGCTTGCCCTGGTCGCCATGTCAGAAGGACACCCGTGCCGTCAGCATCACGCCGCGCGGCGCGCCCGGGCTGATGTTGTTGTTGCTGTTCGCGCTTGCGAAGTAGGTGGTGTCGAACAGGTTTTCCACGTTGAGCTGGAGCTGCAGCGTGGGGTTGACCGTCCAGTAGGCCGCGGCATCCCAGCGCACGAACCCGGGGACCGTGACGGTGTTGTCCGTGGACGGATAGATCGCGCTGCGGTAGATCGCGCCCAGGCCCAGCCCGAACCGCGAGCTGAAGTCATACCGGTTCCACATCGAGGCACTGTGGCGCGGTAGCTGGGCGAGGCGGTTGCCCTTGGGTGCCGTGGGCGATTGCGTGGCCGTGATCTCGCCTTCCTGCCGCGCGTAGCCGCCCATGACCTGCCAATGGTCGGTGAGCCGCCCGGCGATTCCCAACTCCACGCCTCGCGATTGCTGGCCATCCACCAGCACCAGCACGCCCGGCCGGTTCGGATCGGCTACCGCCACGTGGCTGCGGTCGAGCCGGAACACCGCAGTGGTGAGCGACAGCTTCTGGCCAAGCTCCCACTTGAAACCCACTTCGCGGTTGACGAATTTCTCCGGCACCAGCGACTGGTTGCTCGCGCTCAACGAGGCCAGCTGGTCGCCGCCACGCGGCTGGAACGCCACGCTGTAGCTGCCGTACACCGACATGTCGTCGCGCGGCTTCCATACCAGGCCGCCACGGGGCGACCAGACATTGTCGTTGCTGCGGTAGACGGCGCCGTCGCGCAGGTCGGTCATCGCCAGCCGGAAATCGTCGTGGCGCACGCCCACGATGGCCTGCCAGCGCGGCGAGCCCAGCTCCACCTGGTCCTGCACGTACAGGCCGGTGGTCCGCGCGGTGCCGGTGTTCCAGGCATCGGTGGATGCACGGGCGAACACGACGGTGCCGGTGTAGCGGGGGGCTTCGAGCGGCACGACCGCACCGGCCGCGAACTGGCCGGTCCTGCGCAGGTTGTCGGTGTCCTGCTGGCCCAGCTCGATGCCGGCGAGCAGGGTGTGCTTCAGCGCGCCGGTCGTCGCATGCGCCACCAGGTCGGTCTGGTTGAAGACGTTCCGGCGTTGCGTGGCATTGGAATATGCCGACAGCGTGATCATCACGCGTCCATCGGCGGTACGCGAGGTGCCGTTGCCGAACACGTTCTGGTAGGACTTGTCGTAATCGGCATAGCGCAGATGGTTCCGGACCTCGACCGTCCCCCCGAGCGCATGCGCGTAAACGGCATCGAATGCATTCACGCGGGCACGCACCGGGCTCTGTTCGGGGTTGCCGAGGAACGTCGCAGGATCGACATCCAGGGGCCGGCCCTGCCAGGAGGTGACGCCGCGGTCGGCCACCCGGTCGTCACGGAAGTGCTCCGCGGACAGATCGAGCCGATCGCCGTTGTCGAAGTCGACGTGCACGGTGGGGTTGATGCCACGGCGCGACAGCGAGAACCCGTGGCGGAAGCTGCCCGACTCCTCGGCCATGGCATTGATCCGGAATGCCGCATGCGAACCCACGGGGGCCTGCCAGTCGATCGTGCCGCGCTTGCGGTCCCACGTACCCAACTGCAGCACCGCTTCGCCGCCCTCGCTGCCGTCCGCCATCTTGCTCACGCGGTTGACGATGCCGCCGCTGCCGCCGCGCCCGAACACCATCGCATTCGGGCCCTTCAGCACTTCGACGCGTTCGATGTTGTACAGGTCCCGGATGTACTGGACATCGTCCCGGACGCCGTCGACGAAGAAGTCGCCCGTGGTCGCGTTGCCTCGCATGACCGGGTTGTCGCGGTTGCCTTCGCCCTGGGCCACGCCAGCACCCGGGACGTAGCGCAACACGTCGCCGATGCTGCCCATGGCCTGGTCGCGGATCAGTTCCCTGGTCACCACCGTGGCGGCCTGCGGCACGTTGACGAGCGGAGTGTCGGAGCGGGTCGCGGTGCGGGATTCGGTGGCGCGGTAGGGCAGGTAGCTGCTTCCCTTCACGCGGACCGCGTCGAGCAGTTGCGGCTCGGAATCGCCGGGCTTCGTCGCCTCGGCGGGCCCGACGGCGGGCGGCATGCTTTGCGCGAAGGCGGTCGGGGTCAGGCCCAGCAGCAGCGCGACGGTCAGCGGCCGGGGGGCGAAACGGGATGCGGACATGGTGGCAACCGGGAAAGCGTTGCCGGGATGATAATGAGAACGATTATCAATTACAACGGTCAGCGATCATCCCGCGTCCAGATCGCGCCGTCGGCGTCCCGCACCGGGAAGCTCGCCACCGGTACATACGCAGGGGGGCAGAGTGCATGCCCGTTGCGCAGGTCGAACTTCGCCCCGTGAAGGACGCACTCGACGGTGGCGGCAGTCGTGTCGACCTCGCCGGCGGACAGTTCGAAGTCTTCGTGCGTGCAACGGTCTTCCACGGCGTAGTAGGCGCCATCGAGGTTCACCACGAGGATCGGCGTGTCGCCGTCCCAGACGGTGCGTTTTTCGCCAGGCAGCATCTCGCCCGGTGCGCAGACGCGAATCCAGCCCTTCATCTCAGAGCGCCTTCTCGAGGATCTCGAAGCGCAGGTCCGGCCGCTTCGGAATGCCGAAGCGCGGATCGTGCGCGGGGAAGGGCCTGGTGATGCCCGTGCGGCGGTAACCGCGGCGTTCGTAGAAGGCGATGAGCGCGTCGCGCACGTCGATCACGGTCATGCGCATCGTGGGCAACCTCCACTCGTCACGGGCGATGCGTTCGGCCTCGCCGAGCACCAGGCTCCCAAGACCGGCGCCCTGCAGGCCCGGCTGCACGGCGAACATGCCGAAGTAGCCGGCACCATCCTCGATGGCCACGTGCGCGCAGGCCAGCGTTCCGCCATCGCGGTCGAGCAGGAGGATGCGGCTGTGGTCGCGCTCGATGTCCGCCTGCAGGCGCTCGGCATCGATGCGCATGCCGTCGAGCAGGTCGGCCTCGGTGGTCCAGCCGGCCCGGCTGGCATCGCCGCGATAGGCCGACGTCACGAGCGCCTCCAGCATCGGGATGTCGGCGTGGGTGGCGGTGCGGAATGTATCGGTCATGCGAGCAGGCGCCTTACCTTGCGCAATGCGGTGACGAGTGCGTCCACGTCGTCGTGGGTGTTGTAGAACGCGAGCGACGCGCGGCAGGTGGTGCCGACGCCAAGTGCCTTGACCAGGGGATGCGCGCAATGCTGGCCGGACCGCACGGCCACGCCTTCCAGGTCGAGCAGCGTGGCGAGGTCGTGCGAATGCGTGCCGTCGATGGTGAAGCTGATGACCGCGGCCTTGCCGGGCGCCGTGCCGTGGATGTGCAGGCCTTCGACCTGCTGCAGGGCCTCGGTGGCATGCGCGAGCAGTTCGCTTTCGCGTGCGTGGATCGCGTCCATGCCGATGGCGGACAGGTAGTCGCAGGCGGCACCCAGGCCGACGAACCCGGCGATGTTGGGCGTGCCGGCCTCGAACCGGTGCGGCGGGTCGTTGAAGGTGGTGCCGTCGAAATCCACCTCGCGGATCATCTCGCCGCCACCGAGGAAGGGCGGCATCGCGGCCAGGTGCTCGCGACGCCCCCACAGCACGCCGGTGCCGGTGGGTCCGCACAGCTTGTGGCCGGTGAAGGCGTAGAAATCGCAACCGATGGACGTGATGTCCACCGGCATGTGCGGCAGCGCCTGCGAGCCATCCACCACCGTGATGATGCCGCGGCGGCGCGCTTCGTGGCAGATGTCGCGCACCGGGTTGACCGTACCCAGCACGTTGCTGACATGCGCGATCCCGAGCAGCTTCACCTCCGGGGTCATCGCGCGGTGCAACGCGTCGAGGTCCAGCGTGCCATCTGGCATCAGCTCCGTCACCCGGATCGTGGCACCCGTGCGTGCGGCGATGAGCTGCCACGGCACGATGTTGGCGTGGTGCTCCATCCGCGTCAGCAGGATCACGTCACCCGGCTTGAGGCGCGGCAACGCCCAGGAGTACGCGACGAGATTGATGGCGAAGGTGGTGCCGCTGCACAGCACCAGGTCTTCCGCACGCACGCGGGTGAACGCAGCCAGCGTGCGCCGCGCGCCTTCGTAGGCTTCGGTGGCCTCGTTGCCGAGGGCGTGCACCGCACGGCTGACGTTGGCGTTGCTGCGCGCATAGAACCCGTCCACCGCGTCGATGACCGCACGCGGCTTCTGGCTGGTGTTGGCGGAATCGAGATAGACCAGCGGCTTGCCATGGACTTCGCGATGCAGGATCGGGAAGTCGGCGCGGATGGCAGCCCAGTCGGGCGAGGTCATGGCGTATCCAGCCGGTCGAGCGCGGCGTCGAGGCGGGCCTCGAGCCAGTCGCGCACCGCGGCATCGGTGATCTTGCCGGGGATGTCGCGGCAGAACGCACGCGTGAGCATGCGGCGTGCCTCGGGCTCGGGCAGGCCGCGGCTGCGCAGGTAGAACAGGGCGCGCGGATCGAGCTGGCCGACCGTCGCGCCATGCGCGGCCTTCACTTCATCGGCATGGATCTCGAGTACGGGCTGCGCGTCGATCTCCGCGTTGTCGGACAGCAGCAGGTTGCGCGAGGACAGGGCGGCATCGCTGCCATCGGCGCCGGGCTGGATGGTGATGCCGCCATGGAAGGCCACGCGCGCGCGATCCGCGGCCAGGGCACGCCAGTGCAGATCGCAGGCCGTGTTGGCGGCCTGGTGCACCACGCCCAGGCGGGTGTCGAGATGGCGGCGGCCCGTGCCGAGCAGGACGCCGTGCGCATCCACGCGCGCGCCGTCGCCGGCGAGGGTGATGTCGAGCAGGTGGCGCGAGAGCGCGCTCCCGCATTCGATGTCCACCCGGGTGGCATGGGCATGCGCACCCACGGTCAGCCGCGTCTGCAGGAAGCCGGTGGCGCCTTCGGCCTCGTCCTGCACGCGGGCATGCAACAGCGTGCCGCGGTCGCCCACTTCGAAGTCCGCGACGCTGTTGGCGAGGTTGGCGTTCGGTGCGTGGGCCAGCTGATGCTCGACCAGGGCCAGCGAGGCGCCGGGCGCCACGCTGATGCGGTGATGCAGGTTCCAGGCTTCGTCGGTGGCGTTCGCCGTGCCGATGCACACAAGATGCAGCATGCCCTCGGTGCCGGTGGCCGTGACGGCAAGTCCGGGCGGGCTGTGCGCGGCGTTGATGCGTGCGAACAGATCGCCCGTGGCTTCGATCGGTGCATCGGCGAATGCACCGACGGAGACGTCGAGTCCCGGGGCGAGGCCCGCCAGGTCGGAGAGGCTGGAGTCATGTCGTCCGTTGACGAAGACGACGCGTGGCGCGGGAATGCCGGAGACCGCGACGGCGTCCACTTCGGCCATGGTGGCTGCGGCGAACGCGCGACGGTCCAGCGCGCGCAGCGAGGTGTACTTCCAGGCTTCGACGCGCGGTCCGGGCAGCCCCTCGCGGACGATGGCCTGCAGCGCGGCATCGGCGTCGGGGCCGGGTGCGCCGGCGGCCAGCGACTCAAGCAGTGCGGACATCAGGCAGCCTCCGGCCCCATGCGGTCGCGTACCCACGCATACCCGTGCGCTTCCAGTTCCAGCGCGAGTTCCGGTCCACCGGTCTCCACGATGCGGCCGTCGGCCAGCACGTGCACCACGTCCGGCTTGATGTAGTCGAGCAGGCGCTGGTAATGGGTGATGACGATGAAGGCGCGATCCGGCGAACGCAGCGCATTGACGCCGTCGGCCACGGCCTTCAGCGCATCGATGTCGAGGCCGGAATCGGTTTCGTCGAGGATCGCCAGCTTCGGCTCCAGCACGGCCAACTGGAAGATCTCGTTGCGCTTCTTCTCGCCACCGGAGAAGCCCTCGTTCACGCCGCGATTGAGCAGGGTGTCCGGCAGGTGCAGCACCTTGATCTTCTCGCGCACCAGTTTCAGGAACTGCACGGAGTCCAGCTCCGGCTCGCCACGCGCCTTGCGCTGCGCGTTGAGCGCACTGCGCAGGAAATAGGTGTTGTTCACGCCCGGGATCTCGACCGGGTACTGGAAGGCGAGGAACACGCCAAGCGCAGCGCGTTCCTCCGGTGCGAGCGCCAGCAGGTCGCGGCCTTCGAATTGCACGTGGCCGGCGGTCACCTCGTAGCCTTCGCGTCCCGCCAGCACGTTGCCGAGCGTGGACTTGCCGGCGCCGTTCGGTCCCATGATGGCGTGCACTTCGCCGGGCTTCACGTCCAGCGACAGGCCCTTGAGGATCTCGCGCGCGGCGACGCGGGCGTGGAGGTTGTCGATCTTCAGCATGTTCGGTTTCTCTTCCATTTGTCGTTGCGTGGTCCGTGCGTCATCCAGCTCAACCCACGGCCCCTTCCAGCGAGACTTCCAGCAGTTTCTTGGCTTCCACCGCGAATTCCATCGGCAACTCGCGGAACACCTGCTTGCAGAAGCCATCCACGATCATCGACACCGCGTCCTCCTCGCCGATGCCGCGCGAACGGCAATAGAACAGCTGGTCGTCGCTGATCTTGGAGGTGGTGGCCTCGTGTTCGATGGTCGCGTCGCTGCGCTTCGCCTCGATGTAGGGGAAGGTATGCGCGCCGCAGCGCTTGCCGATCAGCAGCGAATCGCACTGCGTGTGGTTGCGCGCGCCCTCGGCGGAGCGTTCGACCCGCACCAGTCCCCGGTACGTGTTCTGGCCGTGCCCGGCGCTGATGCCCTTCGACACGATCTTCGACTTGGTGCGCTTGCCCACATGGATCATCTTCGTGCCGGTATCGGCCTGCTGGCGATGATGGGTGAGTGCGACGGAGTGGAACTCACCCACGCTGTCGTCGCCCACCAGCACGCAGCTCGGGTACTTCCAGGTGATCGCCGAGCCGGTCTCCACCTGCGTCCACGTGACCTTGCTGCGGGCGCCGCGGCACTCCGCGCGCTTGGTCACGAAGTTGAAGATCCCGCCGATGCCGTTCTCGTCGCCCGGGTACCAGTTCTGCACCGTCGAGTACTTGATCTCCGCATCCTCCAGCGCCACCAGTTCCACCACCGCGGCGTGCAGCTGGTTCTCGTCGCGCATCGGCGCCGTGCAGCCTTCGAGATAGCTCACGTGGCTGCGTTCCTCGGCGATGATCAGCGTGCGCTCGAACTGCCCGGTATGGCCGGCGTTGATGCGGAAATAGGTGCTGAGCTCCATCGGGCAACGCACGCCTTTCGGGATGAACACGAAGGAGCCGTCGGAGAACACGGCGGAGTTGAGCGCGGCGAAGTAGTTGTCGCCGGTGGGGACCACGCTTCCGAGGTATTGCTTCACGAGGCCAGGGTGCTCGCGGATCGCTTCGGACATCGAGCAGAAGATCACGCCCTTCTCGGCCAGTTCCTTTCGGAAGGTGGTGCCGACGGACACGGAATCGAACACCGCGTCGACCGCCACGCCGGCCAGCTTCGCGCGTTCGTGCAGCGGCACGCCGAGCTTGTCGTAGGTATCGAGGAGCTCCTTGGGCACGTCGTCCAGGGACTTGTACTTCGGGCCCTTCGGCGCGGAGTAGTAGCTGATCGCCTGGAAGTCGATCGGCGCGATGTTGAGCTTGGCCCAGTGCGGCGTCGGCATCGTCAGCCAATGCCGGTAGGCGGCCAGGCGCCATTCCGTCATCCACTCCGGCTCTTCCTTCTTGGCGGACAGCGCGCGGACGATGTCTTCGGACAGGCCGGCGGGCAGCGATTCCGATTCGATGTCGGTGACGAAGCCGGCGTCGTAGCGGCGTCCGAGTTGTTCGATGATTTCAGCGTTCTGCGTACTCATGTCGGTTCTCAGGCAGTCAGCCGCACGGGAATGGCGCGCGGGCGCGCCGGCCGGGCGGGTTGCACCATGCCGGCCAGGGTCACGCCGCGCAGGGCATCGGCGATCACGTCGTTGACGCGCAGCCAGTTGGCGCGCACGCCGCAGGACGTCTCGATCCCGCATTGCCCTTCATGGATGCTGCATTCGGTCATGGCAAGCGGGCCTTCCATCGCCTCGACGACGTCGGCCAGGGTGATCGACCCCGGATCGCGCACCAGGCGGTAGCCGCCGTTGGCGCCGCGCACGCTTTCCGCCAGGCCGGACTGGGCCAGGGGCTTCATCACCTTGGCCACGGTGGACGGTTCCAGTCCCGCGCGCGCGGCCAGTTCCGATGCGCTCAGCACGGTGCCGGCCTCCTGGGCCAGGACCGTCATCAGCACGGTGGCGTAGTCGGTGAGTTTGGTGACGCGGAGCATGGCGGCGGCCCGGCGCGAATCAGGACCAATATTGTACTGATTCGGCCGCGACCCTGCCAGAACGCCATCGCCCGGTGACGCCGCCGCGGCGGATGGGCGAGAATGCGGGTCCGCTCCCCAACGGCCGTCCCATGTCCAAGAAGCACCGCAAGATCGAGCGCCGCAAGTCGGACATCCACGGCAACGGCGTGTTCGCCACCGAGGCGATCGCCAAGGGCGAGCGCGTGGTGCGCTACAAGGGCACGCTCCGCACCCATGACGAGGTGGATGAGCTCTATGCCGACCAGGACGAGGACGGCCACACCTTCCTGTTCACGCTGAACGACGAGTACGTCATCGACGCCAACGAGGACGGCAACGTGGCGCGCTGGATCAACCACAGCTGCACGCCCAACTGCGAGGCGGTGCAGGAAGAGAACACCAAGGGCAAGCGCCACAAGGACAAGGTGTTCATCGAGGCGATCCGCGACATCGCCCCGGGCGAGGAGCTCAGCTACAACTACGGCATCGTCCTGGACGAGCCGCACACCGCCAAGCTCAAGAAGCTGTGGGCATGCCGCTGCGGTTCCCCGAAATGCACGGGCACGATGCTCCAGCCCAAGCGCTGACCCCGGCCTAGGCCATTGGTCACATGACTTTGTTCAGGCGCGCCGCGCGCGCGACCTGACTACGCTTGCGCCCATGAAGACCTGGCGCCCCCGTCCCCCGAAGCCCTGGATCCTGGCCACCGTGCTGGCAGGCCTGGCCTGCGTTGTCCAGCCGGCCGCAGCCGCCGATGCCCCCGGGCCCGTCATCGATGGCAGGATCCAGCCCGGCGAATGGGACGGCGCCACGCATGTCACCGGATTCCGGCTGATCCAACCGTTGTCGGGCGATCCGGCGCCGGCCCCGACCGAGGCCTGGTACGTGGCCACGCCGAAGGGCCTGGCGGTGGCGTTCCGCAACCTCCAGCCGGGCGCGTTTCCGCGGACCCGCCAGCACACCCGCCGCGACGAGGACGCGCAGGTCGACCGCGTCAACGTGATGGTCGATTTCGACGGCGATGGCCACCAGGGCTATGACTTCACCGTGCTGCTGGGTGGCGGCATCCAGGACGCCACGATCACCGCCAGCGGAAACTTCAGCAACGACTGGGACGGCGAATGGCTGCACGCGGTCAGCGAGGACAATGACGGCTGGAGCGCGGAGGTACTGATTCCCTGGCACACCGGGACGATGCGCAAGGCCAATGGCGACACCCGGACGATCGGACTGTATTTCGACCGGGTGATCGGCGCCACGGGCCAGCGCATGGCCTGGCCGTACACCACGTTCGAGAAACCGCAATTCCTCGATCACTTCACGCGGGTGCAGCTGCCGGCCTACAGCGAGTCGTTGCTGGCGATCACGCCGTTCGCGCGCGTGGACTACGACAACGTGAAGCATCGCTGGAGCCAGGATGCCGGCGGCGACGTGTTCTGGAAGCCGAACGGCCAGTTCCAGTTGAGCGCCACCGTCAATCCGGACTTCGGGCAGGTGGAAAGCGACAGCCTGGTGGTGAACTTCGGCGCACAGGAGACCTTCTTCAGCGACAAGCGCCCGTTCTTCACGGAGAACAAGTCGATCTACGATTTCAACCTGGTGATGGACAACAGCCAGCTGGTCTACACCCGCCGTGTGGGCGGTCGGGCCGACGACGGCAACGGCAGCGGTGACATCGTCGGTGCGGTGAAGGCGAACGGCAGCTTCGGCAAGACCAACTACGGCGTGATGTGGGCGCAGGAGCGCGGCGACGCCGGGCGCACGTTCCTGGCGGCGCGCGCCAAGCGGGCGTTCGGCACCGTGACCGCGGGCGTGATGGCCACCCAAGTGCAGCATCCGTTCCTCGACCGCAATGCGCGGGTCCTGGGCAACGACTACGACTGGCATCCAACCGACAACCTGTCGCTCACCGCGAACGTGGTGGGAAGCGACATCGCCACCCATGGCCAGCATGTGCGCGGCGAAGGCGCGACGCTGATCGGGCAATACGAGATGGCCCACGGCTGGCGCCAGCAGGTGATCGCCATCCACTACGGCGACACCCTCGACGTCAACGATTTCGGCTACCTCGGCCGCAACAACCTCAATTACGCCCACTACGAACTCGGCAAGCGGGTCACCGACCTGCCGGCATCGTCGATCTATGCCTCGCACAACTGGAGGTGGCGCATCGATGGCATGAACGACGACCATGGCTTGTCCCTGCAGCGCGAGTTCCGCGTCCAGCGCAACAGCCAGCTGCGCGACGGCGGCAGCCAGTTCGCCCAGGTGATGCTGCGGGCGCCGGCCCACGATGACCGGCTGATGTTCGGCAATGGCGTCGTGCGCACTACCGGCGCGCCGATCTGGGCGTTCGAGCACGATGCCGGCCGGCGCGGGAACTGGTCATGGTCAACGAACACCGACGGCAGCTACGGTGGCGGGGTCGACAGCCACCGCAAGTTCGCGCGGGGAGTGGGCGCCGGGCTGACGTGGTACGCCAGCGACCTGTTGAATTTCAACACCTCCCTCTATGGGCAGCGCGACGACGAGTGGCTGCTGTGGCAGCACGACACCCTGCTGGGCAGCTTCCGCAAGGACTACCTGGAACTCAACGCCGCGATGAACTGGAACATCACGCCGAAGCAGGAGCTGCGGGTGAAGCTGCAGGCCATTTCGCTGCAGGCGACGCCCCGGCAAGCCTGGCGCGTGCAGCCCGACGGCAGCGTCCTGGCCTCGTCGGACGGGGTGCCCCCGCTGGCCTTGCACACCCTCGGCTTCCAGGTGCGTTACCGCTACGAGCTTGCCCCGCTGTCCAACATCTTCGTGGTCTATGGCCGGGGTGGCCAGTTCCTCGACGAGGACAACCTCGGCGTGCAGCGCCACTTCCGCGATGCCTTCCGGCTTCGCGACACCGAACAGCTGCTCATCAAGGTCAATTACCGCTTCGAGCTCTGAGTGGCGGTTTCACGGAGCGTCGCCGAGCCGATGCGCCAGGCGCGCTGGTCGGGGGTGGCGCCGTCGACCACGGCGCGGTGGAGCGTGTAGCGGCCGGCGTACCGATGAACCGTGCCATCGACGTGCGTGGCGGTGACCTGCGCAGGGATCTCGATGTAGCGTTGTCCTGCGGCGGCATCGATCTCCGATGGCGCGCCGATGGCCACGTCGACCAATCGCGTGTCCTCGAAGCCGTGTGCGAATTGCCTGAAGGTCTGGTTGCTGGCGGCGCCGGCGTTGGCCCACAGGGCGAATGCGCGGTCATAGGCGCGGTGGTTGATGGCGTCGTAGTAGGCCTGCACCACCGCCACGGCATCCGCGGCATCGGATTCGGGGGTTGCCGTGGGCGAAGGAGGGGCCTGGACCGGTGCGGAAGCCGTGGGTGACGGCGTCCGGTCCAGTGGCGGCTGGGCTGCGGTCACCGCAGGCGTGGCATCCGGAGCAGGCGTCGGCGACTGCGCTGGGCTGCAGGCGGCCAAGGCCAACGTCCCAGCCGTGATCCAGCGCGAACGCGGCCTCATTGCGCACCCGGCGCGAGGTTGACCACCACCTTGCCGCCTTCGATCACCGCCGAGTCGACGTGCCGGTTCCCCAACCGCTCGCGAAAACCGGAATCCAGCGTGTACACCGCCTCGTCGCGCGAGTAGTCCTGGACCCATTGCGTCAATGCCGGGCGCAACTGCGATCCCAGTCCACCCAGCGCCGGCACGTCCACGGTATCCACGCTGGGGGTATCCAGCATCAATCCCATGCGCTGCATGTCGAAGCGGATGCCGCTGCTGACCGCGAAATGGCCTGACGGGTTGTCCGGCACGTGGCCGAGCGCGCCGACCCCCACGTCGAAGTCGATCCGCAGCCGTGTCGTCCCCGGGACGATGGACAGCCGTGGATGCATCACCCGCAGGTCCACCAGGCCGCCGCCCTTGCGGTAGTCGCGCGGGAAGCGGCGATCCAGCTGTCCCTGCAGTTGCATCGGCGAAATGGCGATGCGGTTTTCCAGCACCGCACCCAGCACGGTGCCGACGTTTGCACAGCCGGGCAGTGCAGCTGCTGCGAGCAGGGTGGTGGCGAGTAGCGCGACGTGCAGGCGGCGCATGGCGGTCTCCAGATCGGATGGGCACCGAGCATGGCCGTGCGGGAATGAACGGACCGTGTGCACGGTCCTGAAACGAAACCGGCCCCGAGAAGGGGCCGGATCGACCGCGCACGAATGCGCGGAGAGGGCGCGTGGCTCAGGCCGCGGCGTCCTTGAGCTTCTTGAGCGGACGCACCTTGACCTTCGTCGACTTCGGACGGGCCTTGAACGTCACTTCTTCCTTGGTGAAGGGATTGATGCCCTTGCGTGCCGGACGTGCCGGGACTTCGACCGCGGTGATCTTGAACAGGCCAGGCATGGTGAACGAGCCGGCGCCCTTCTTGTTGACCGAGGCGTGCACCGTGTTTTCCAGCGCACCGAGGACCGCACGCACGTCGCGCGAGGCAACACCGGTGTGGTCGGCGATGTGCGCGACCAGGCCCGACTTGCCCAGCGCGTCCTTGATCGGCTTCATCGTCGCGGACTTTGCTGCGGCTTTCGGGGCGGCTTTCGGAGCGGCCTTCTTGGCAGGCTTCGCGGCTTTCTTGGTGGCCATGTGTGTAACGGTCCTCGTGAGAATTTGGGAATGTATTGCTCGGCATCGACCGGCAACCAGACTGTATGCCAAGTGAATCCGTGCGCCAAGTGGGTTTGGGTGCTTTTTTTTCGGGTTTTTTTACGGACCTTTGCGGCTGGCAGGCCACTGCGCCGCAACAATTCCCCACCCGCGAGGCCTTCCGGGGTGAACGCGGGGCAACACATCCCCATGACGGGGGGCGGGTTCAGCATCGGGTTACCCCATGCGCTGCATCGTGCGCCAGCTGATTCCAGCACCCTTGATTGGAGTGAAAACCATGCAACGTCTGTCCCGTCTCGTGCTTGTCCCCGCGCTGCTCGCAGCCGCCTCGATGGCCCAGGCGCAGTCGGCGGGTTATGCGCAGGACCCGGGTTATACCGGGCAGGCCGGTTACCCGGTCGCGGCTCCCCAGTACGACACCGCCCGCGTCGTCCGCGTCACGCCGGTCTATGGCGGGTATGCGCAGGCGCCGGGCCAACGCTGCTACCAGCACCCGGGTGGCTACGCGAACGATGGCTACAACGGCAACAACAACGGTTACTACGGCAACGACGGCTACAACAACGGCTACCCGAACGGCACGTACCCCAACGGCTATCCGCAGGGCGGCACCACGGCGGGCCGTACCGTCGCCGGCGTGGTCGGCAGCGTGCTTGGCGCGGTGGTGGGCAGCCAGGTGGGCAATGGCACGGGCCGCTACATCGGCTCCGCGGTCGGCGCGGCCGTGGGTGGCGTGGCCGGCCAGAGCGTGTACGAGCACTCGCAAGCGCAACGCCGTCCGCTGCCGCCGGTCACCGTCTGTGACCCGGTCCCCCAGAACAGCGGGTATGGCAATGCATCCCAGGCCACCGGGCAGTACGACGTGACCTACGAGTACGCGGGGCGCACCTATACCTCGCGCATGCCGTATCGCCCCGGCAACACGCTGCGCGTGCGCGTGGACGTGCAGCCGCAGTAATCCATCCGCCGGTCGGGGGTGGGAGCCGGCGGGCGCCTTCGGGCGCCCGTCGTGCGTCAGGGCCAGTCGATTTCGCCGCGGATGACCGAGCAGGTGCGGCCGCCGGACCAGACATCACCCGCGTCATCCACGGTGAGTTCGAGGATGGCATCGTGCCCGACCTCGCGCCCCTGGCTGACCCGGTAGAAATGCCCATCGCCCGGCAATGCATTCCGCGATGACAGCCACGCCGCCAGCGTGGCGTTCGCCGCGCCGGAAGCCGAATCCTCGAAGCGCGCAGGCGCGCCCACCCACGCGCGGACCGCGTAGTAATAGACCGGATCCCGGCTGCGCGCGTAGACGAACACCCCCATGCTTGCGGTCGCCTCCGCCAGCTGGCCGATCGCCGTCCAGTCCGGTTGCGCGCTGCGCAGGCTGGCCTCATCGGCGAGTTCGACCAGCCACCAGCGTCGGCCGCCGTCCATCAGGACCGGAGGCAGGGTGCCCATCGGCAATCCGGCGAGCGCGCCGCGCAGGCGCACGTCCGTCGGGTCGGCGATCTCCACGACGGACGCGCGCGGCGTGCGCACGGCGATCGTGCGATGCGGGCCGTCGCCATGCACGCGCAGCGGGAGCTTGCCGGCGATCCCGTCCTGCACCAGCAGGCCGTGGCGCGGCACGGCCAGGCCGGCTTCCAGCACGGCATGCGCGGTCCCCACGCTCGGGTGGCCGGCAAAGGGCACCTCGCGGCGCGGGCTGAAGATGCGGATGCGGTAGCTGCTGTCATCTCCGGTCGGTGGCAGCACGAAGGTAGTTTCCGGCAGGCGTGTCCAGTGGGCGATCGCCTGCATCCGCGCATCGTCCAGTCCGTCGGCGTCGAGCACGACGGCCAAGGGGTTCCCGGCGCCCGGACGGTCGGCGAAGACATCGACCTGGGTGAAGCGGCGTGGCGTCATGGAATGTCCCGGAACGATAGAATCGTGAAAACGCCCATTCTGGGCGCAGCCCATGTCCATGTCGATCAATAGCCCGTCGTCGTCCACACCCTGGATCATCCTCAAGTTCGGTGGCACGTCGGTGTCGCAGCGCACCCGCTGGGACACCATCGGGACATTGGCGAAGTCGCGGCAGGACGAAGGTGCGCGCGTGCTGGTGGTGGTCTCGGCGCTGTCGGGCATCACCAACCAGTTGCAGGCATTGGCGGACGGGATCGGCGATGTGAAATCGCAGCACGATGCGATTGCCGCGCGCCACCACGCGTTCGCGACGGAACTGGGCGTGGACCAGGACGTGTCGCTGGCCGAGCGGCTGGGTGCGCTGCATGCCCTGCTGCTGGAGGATGCACGCGCGGCTTCCCGTCCGTTGGACTGGCAGGCGGAGGTGCTGGCCCAGGGCGAATTGCTGTCCTCGACGCTGGGCGCGGCCTACCTGCGCACGCAGGGTTTCGACATGCGCTGGACGGACGCGCGCGAATGGCTCCGCGCGGTCGCGTTGCCGAACCAGTCCGACTGGTCCGGACGGCTGTCGGTGAACTGCGAGACCACCCGCGACGACACGCTGCGCGCGCGATTCGCGGAAGCCGCCGGCACGCTGGCCGTCACGCAGGGGTTCATCGCGCGGCATGGCGACGGCGGGACCGCGATCCTCGGCCGGGGCGGCTCGGACACGTCCGCGGCGTATTTCGGTGCGCTGCTGGGCGCGAAGCGCGTGGAGATCTGGACCGACGTGCCCGGCATGTTCAGCGCCAACCCGCGCGAAGTGCCGGATGCGCGCCTGCTGGCGCGACTGGACCACGCGGAGGCCCAGGAAATCGCAACCACCGGTGCGAAGGTGCTGCACCCGCGCTCCATCGGGCCGTGCCGCGAGGCCGGCGTGGAGATGCGCATCCTCGACACCGGGCATCCGCAGCTCGACGGCACGCGCATCGATGGCCACGGCCGCACGGTGCCGGGTGTCAAGGCGATCAGCCGCCGCAACGGCATCGTGCTGGTGTCGATGGAATCGGTCGGCATGTGGCAGCAGGTCGGCTTCCTCGCCGACGTCTTCGAGCGCTTCAAGCGCCACGGGCTCTCCGTCGACCTCATCGGTTCGTCGGAAACCAACGTGACGGTGTCGCTGGACCCCAGCGAGAACCTGGTCAGCACCGACGTGCTGGAACGCCTGTCGGCGGACCTGGCGCAGATCTGCCGGGTCAAGGTGATCGCGCCATGCGCGGCGATCACGCTGGTGGGCCGCGGCATGCGCTCGCTGCTGCACAAGCTGTCCGACGTGTGGGCCACGTTCGGACGCGAACGCGTGCACCTGATCTCGCAGTCGTCGAACGATCTCAACCTGACCTTCGTGATCGACGAGGCGGATGCGGAGGGCATGATCCCGATGCTGCACGCCGAGCTGGTCCGCAGCGGCGCGATGCCGGTGCGCGAGCCCGGGGTGTTCGGGCCCACGTGGCAGCAACTCGTGGAGCCACGCCAGCCGCGGGGCGCCCCGTGGTGGCAGGCCGAGCGCGAGCGGCTGCTGGCACTCGCTGAGCGGTACACGCCCACGTACGCCTATCACCTGCCGACGCTGCGCGAACGCGCGAAGGCGCTGCTGGATATCCCTGCGCTGGATCGCCGCTATTACGCGATCAAGGCGAATTCGCATCCGGCCATCCTGCGCGCGCTCGACGCGCTCGGGTTCGGGTTCGAATGCGTTTCCATCGCCGAAGTGCGCCACGTGCAGGCCGCGCTCCCGGGCATCGCCGCCGAACGCCTGCTGTTCACCCCGAGCTTCGCGCCGCGCGAGGAATACGCCGAGGCGCTGGATGCCGGTATCACCACCACGATCGACAACATCGAAGCGCTGGAGACATGGCCGGGCCTGTTCCATGACCGTGCGATATGGCTGCGCGTCGACCTCGGGCGCGGCGATGGCCACCACGCGAAGGTGGTGACGGGTGGTGCGGCCTCGAAGTTCGGGCTCGACATTTCCCGCATCGCCGACTTCGCGCAGCGTGCCCGTGCGATCGGCGCGCGCGTGGAGGGCCTGCACGCGCACCTTGGCAGCGGCATCGAGTCGCCGGCGCATTGGGCTCAGGTGTATTCGGAACTGGTTGGACTGGCCGATCGCATCGGGACCGTGCGCTGGATCGACATCGGTGGTGGACTGCCGATCCCGTACACGCCGGATGCGTGGCCGTTCGACATCCCGGCCTGGGGCGCGCGCATCAACGCCCTCAAGCAGGAATTCCCCCGCTATTCGCTGGCGTGCGAGCCCGGGCGCTACCTGGTCGCGGAAGCCGGCGTGCTGCTTGCGAAGGTCACGCAGGTGGTGCACAAGTCCGGCGTGGCGCGCGTGGGCGTGGATGCCGGCATGAACGCCCTGATGCGGCCGGCGCTGTACGACGCGTGGCATGGCATCGCCAACCTGACCCGCCTGGGCGATCGCGGCGAGGCGGTGTTCGACGTGGTGGGGCCGATCTGTGAGAGCGGCGACGTGCTCGGCGTCGCCCGCGAGCTGCCTGCATTGACCCGCGAAGGGGACGTCCTGCTGCTGGCCGATGCGGGCGCCTACGGCATGACGATGGCCAACACCTACAACCTGAGGGCGCTTCCGCACGAGGAGGTGCTGGAATGATCATTGGTGGATTCAACAGGGACGCCATCCGTGCGTTCCGCTTCGTCGAATGCGGCTTCGATCCGGGTACCGGCATCGCCCGGCTGGTCTATGCCTTCGATGACGGCCCGCAACTCATCGAGACGATCACCCTGCCGGGTGCGCCATTCCAGCTGGATGCCAGGCAGGGTGCGGCCGCCCACGCCGCCACGCGCCTGCTGCACCTGATCGCCGGCGTGAGCTACTACAAGGCTGCGGTGCCGCCGGAGATCCGCATCGAGAACGGTGCGATCGACGCCGGAATGGCCCGGTTCCTCGATCGCCTGTACCTCAACGGGCTCGGCGAATTCGCTTACCGCAACGGGATCGACCTGCACGGGCGCATCACGTTCCCGCATGCGGGAGACGCCGCCATGGCACCGGCGCTCGGCCTGCGCGAGCACGCGCTGGTGGCCATCGGGGGCGGCAAGGATTCGCTCGTGTCTATCGAGGCGTTGCGCACGGCGGGCATCGACCAGACGGTCACGTGGGTCGGCGGCTCCCAGCTCATCGCCGAGTGTGCGCGCCGCACCGAGCTGCCTCTCCTCAATATCGGACGGCAACTGGCCCCCGAATTGTTCGAGCTCAACCGGCAGGGCGCGTGGAACGGCCACATCCCGGTCACCGCCATCAATTCCGCGATCATGGTGCTGGCGGCGGTGGTCACCGGTGCCAACCAGGTGGTGTTCTCGAACGAGCGCTCCGCCAGCTATGGCAGCCTGATCGAAGGCACCGGCGAAGTGAACCACCAGTGGTCGAAGGGCTGGGCGTTCGAGCGGGATTTCGCGGCCATCGTGCATTCCGAAGTGGCGGCCGACCTCGACTACTACTCGCTGCTCCGCCCGCTGTCCGAGCTGGCCGTGGCACGACAGTTCGCCCGCACCGATCGCTATGACGCGCATTTCTCCAGCTGCAACCGCAACTTCCACCTGCTCGGCGACAAGCCCACGCAGCGCTGGTGCGGCGTCTGCCCGAAGTGCCATTTCGTCTTCCTGGCGCTGGCGCCCTTCATGGCCAAGCCACGACTGGTCGGCATCTTCGGTCGCAACCTGCTGGACGATCCCAACCAGCAGCCCGGTTATGACGCGCTGATGGAATACCACGACCACAAGCCCTTCGAATGCGTGGGCGAGGCCCGGGAATCGCGCGCCGCCATCGCGGCGCTGGCGCGTCGCCCGGAGTGGGAGCAGGACACGCTGGTGGAACGCTTCCGCCACGAGATCGCCCCGCAACTGGAGACCGACGATCTCGCCGTCGAGTCGCTGCTTGTGCCCGACAGCGAGCACGGCATTCCGGCGCGCGTGTGGGAGCGGGTACGTGTCCATCTCGGCGCTTGAGGGTCGGCGTGTCGCGTTGTGGGGCTGGGGCCGGGAAGGCCGCGCCGCCTGGCGCGCGCTGCGGTCACGGCTTCCCGCCCAGCCGCTGACCGTCTTCTGCAGCGCAGCCGAGGCCGTGGAGATCGCGGCGCTCGGCGACGCGCTGCTTGCCACGCGCACGGACGTGGATGCAGAGGCGCTCGCGGCCTTCGACGTGGTGGTGAAGTCGCCCGGCATCAGCCCGTACCGCGAGGACGCGCAAACCGCGGCCAGGCAGGGCACCACGTTCGTCGGCGGGAGCCGGCTGTGGTTCGAGGAGCGTCCGGGTGCCGCGACGCTGTGCGTGACCGGAACCAAGGGCAAGAGCACCACCACCTCGCTACTCGCGCACCTGTTGCGCGCTGGCGGCCACCGCACCGCCCTCGCTGGCAACATCGGGCTGCCGATGCTTGAACTCCTCGACGGGCATGCCGAGTACTGGGCGATCGAGCTGTCCAGTTACCAGACGCGGGACGTCGCAGCGAGCGGCGTGCATCCGCTGATGGCGATCGTGACCAACATCTTCCCGGAACACCTCGACTGGCATGGCAGCGAAGACCGGTACGTGGGCGACAAGCTGGCGCTGCTGACGGAAGCCAGGCCACGGTACGCGGTGTTGAATGCCGGCGACCGCCATCTGGCGGCGTTGAAGCTGCCCGACACGGACGTCCGCTGGTTCAACCAGTCCGGGCGCTGGCACATGCGGGGCGACTGGGTGTGGCGCGCGAACGAGCGCATCCTCGACACCACGCAGATGGCGCTTCCCGGCAGCCACAATCGCGGCAACCTGTGCGCGGTGCTCACGGCCATCGAACTGCTCGGGCTCGATGCGACGGCCCTGGCGCCGCATGCGCTCACCTTCTCGCCGTTGCCCAATCGCCTGCAGGCACTCGGCACGCGCGATGGCATCGAGTACGTCAACGACTCCATCAGCACCACGCCCCAAACCGCCCTGGCCGCACTCGATGTCTACCGGGACCAGAAGGTGGCATTGCTGGCGGGCGGGCACGACCGCGGCCTGGATTGGCAGGTATTCGCCGAAGCGATGGAGCACCGCCCACCCTGCGCGGTGGTGACGATGGGTGAGAACGGCCCGCGCATCCACGCGTTGCTGGAGCCACTCGCGCGGCAGGGACGGTTCCAGCTGCGCGCCGCCGACGGGCTCGAGGACGCGATGGCGAAGGCGCGGCAGGCCCTGCACGGCCATGGCGTGATGCTGCTGTCGCCGGGCGCGCCCAGCTACGGGCCGTACACGGATTACGTCGCGCGGGGCAGGCACTTCGCGCAGCTCGCCGGGTTCGAGCCGGACGCGATCAGTGCCATCGGTGGGCTCGGGATCGCCTGAGCCCATTTCACCCGGTCGGCGGTGTCCGGGTATAGGGTGGCGCCGTCCACCGGAGGAGACCGTCATGCGCCTGTCCCGCGTCCTTGCCAGCCTGCTGCTCGCCGGCTGTGCGTTTCCCGCCTTCGCCACCATGCAGGCGAAACCCGTCGACTGGCGCGTGGGCGCCGATCGCTTCAGCGGCTACGTCGTCTACGACGATGCCTCGAAGGCCAAGCGCCCGGGCCTGCTGATGGTGCCGGATTGGTATGGCATCACGCCCGCGGCGATCGACAAGGCGAAGCAACAGGCGGGGAGCGACTACGTCGTGCTGGTGGTCGACATGTACGGCACCGACAAGCGGCCGAAGGACAACGACGCGGCGGGTGCGATGGTCAAGCCGTTGTACGCGCATCCCGACGTGATGCGCGCGCGCATGCAGGCGGCACTCGCCGCCCTCAAGGCGCAGGCCGGGAAGGCTCCGCTGGATGCGTCGCGGATCGGCGCGTTCGGTTTCTGCTTTGGTGGCTCATCCGCCCTCGAGCTGGCGCGCACCGGCGTGAAGCTTGCCGGCATCGTGACCTTCCATGGAGGGCTGCAGACGGCGATGCCTGCGGCACCGGGGAGCGTGCATACGCCGCTGCTGGTGCTCAACGGTGCGGATGATGCCGGCCAGAAGCCCAACATCGTTCCGTTCGAGAATGAAATGGACAAGGCCGGCGCGGACTGGCAGTTCGTGAACTTCAGTGGCGCCGTGCATTGCTTTGCCCTGGAGACCGCGCATTCGCCGGGGTGCATGTACAACCCACGCGCAGCGCGGCGCGCCTACATGATGATGCACGCCTTCTTCAAGGGACGCTTCGCTGCCGTCGACTGAACCGGGTCAGTGGTCGCGGCTGACCGCGTAGCGGGCAAGCCCGCGCAATGCCGCGACGGCTTCGTTGTCCGGGAGTCCATCCAGTGCGGCTTCGGCGAGGGCGGCGTAGCGGCGCGCCACGTCGCGACTGTAGGCGAGGCTGTCGTGCGTGCTGATCGCGGTCGTCACTTCCGGCAGGGCCGACACATCGCCAGCCCGCACGATCGCACGCAGGCGTTCACGCGTCGCCGGATCGCAATGCGCCATCGCGTGGATCAGCGGCAGCGTCATCTTGCCCTCGGCGAGATCGTCGCCGAGGTTCTTGCCC
>Ga0208892_1000007_pt1 | contig 22300 bp, 20 predicted proteins | sample SoimicmetaGmgHAC_FD_188336 | JGI IMG/M metagenome (GOLD analysis project Ga0208892, IMG submission 188336) | Soil and rhizosphere microbial communities from Laval, Canada - mgHAC (SPAdes) (version 2) | ecosystem: Environmental > Terrestrial > Deep subsurface > Rock core/Sediment | place: Laval... | reverse complement strand
ACGCGGCCTGGCGGGTGGCGGCATCGGGAACGTTGATCGTGGGAGCGCCGCTTGGAAGCGTATCGATCTTGGCGACCTGGGCCGTGGCGGTCGGCATCGCCACCTTCGGCATCGGCTGGCCATCGGTGTGGTAGTTGCCCATCGAGCGGCAGCTGGCGCCACCGATGCGGTTTCCGGAATAGGTGACCACCCCGCTCGCCTCGCAGCGATACAAGGTCCCGGCCCGCGCGATATGCATCGGCACGAGCGCGGAGGCAGCCAGCAGGAGAGAGATCACCCGGCGCATGGTGCGCAGTCTCCACATTCCGTTAACAAATGCAAGTCATTGATTCTGAATGGAGGTCGCGATTCAGCCGAGCCGGTACACTGCGCACCCGACCCAATCCGGCCCGGTCTATCCGCCGCGCCCCGGAGATCCTGATGAACGATCCTGCCGCCCCCGCCCGGGGCAAGCTGTACATCCAGACCCACGGTTGCCAGATGAATGAGTACGATTCGGCGAAGATGGCCGACGTTCTCGCTGAGCACGAAGGCCTGGAACTGACCACGAACGCCGACGAAGCCGACGTGATCCTGGTCAATACCTGCTCGATCCGCGAAAAAGCCCAGGAAAAGGTATTCAGCCAGCTGGGCCGGTGGCGCGAGCTGAAGCGCGGCGACCGAGCGGTACTCATCGGCGTCGGTGGCTGCGTGGCCAGCCAGGAAGGCGAAGGCATCGTCAAGCGTGCGCCGTACGTGGATCTGGTGTTCGGTCCGCAGACCCTTCACCGCCTGCCCGACCTGATCCGGGCCCGCCGGGAATCCGGCAAGCCGCAGGTGGACATCAGCTTCCCGGAAATCGAGAAGTTCGACGCCCTGCCCCAACCTCGCGCCGAGGGTCCGACCGCATTCGTCTCGATCATGGAAGGTTGCAGCAAGTACTGCAGCTTCTGCGTGGTGCCCTACACCCGCGGCGAAGAGGTGAGCCGGCCGTTCGAGGACGTGCTCGTCGAGGTGGCGCAGCTCGCTGCCCAGGGCGTGCGCGAGATCAACCTGCTGGGCCAGAACGTCAATGCCTATCGCGGGCCTTATGGGGATGGTGAAGTCGCGGACCTGGGTCTGTTGATCCGCACGATCGCCGGGATCGAAGGTATCGAGCGCATCCGCTTCACCACGTCTCACCCGCTGGAGTTCAGCGACTCGCTGATCGACGCCTACCGCGACGTGCCACAGCTCGCCAATTACCTGCATCTTCCCGTCCAGTCGGGCAGCGACCGGATCCTCTCGGCGATGAAGCGCGGCTACACGGCGCTCGAGTTCAAGCAGAAGATCCGCAAGCTGCGCGCGGTGCGCCCGGATATCGCCATCTCCTCCGACTTCATCGTGGGATTCCCGGGCGAGACGGATGCGGACTTCGAGAAGACGATGAAGCTGATCGAGGACGTGGGCTTCGACCAGAGTTTCAGCTTCATCTACTCGCGCCGCCCAGGCACGCCGGCGGCCGACCTGCAGGACGACGTCGGCGACGAGGCCAAGCACGCGCGCCTGGCACGACTGCAGGCGCACATCAATGCGCACAGCTTGGAATTGTCGAAGTCGATGGTGGGAAGCACGCAGCGCGTTCTGGTCACGGGCACGTCCAGGAAGGACGTGAACGAGCTCACCGGCAAGACGGAGAACATGCGGCAGGTGAATTTCGCGGGGAATGCGCGTTTGATCGGGCAGTTCGCGGACGTGCTGATCACCGAGGCGCTGCCGAATTCGCTGCGCGGCCGGATCGCCACGGCCGAAGCCTAGCCGCGGGCTTCCAGCACGGCGTCGGGATACTGCCGCCGCCAGTCGGCGAGCGTCGCCGCGCAATGCGCGGGGATGATCCAGGCGTCCGGATTGTCGTCGCGGAACCTGCGCAGCATCCGCAGCACGCGTTGGTAGGCATGCCGGTCCTTCATTGCCAACACGCGCACCCACCACCGGGGCATGCGGGCGTCATCGATCTGCTCACGCCGCCAGAATGCATCGGCGACCAGCAGTACGCGGCGCCCATCGAGACGCAGCGCAAGGCCGACTTGCCCGACAGCATGTCCCGGCAGCTCCAGGGCAAACACGCTCCCGTCGCCGAACAGGTCCCACCCCGGGCCGAACATCGCAAGATCGCCATCCAACGGCCGGGCGGCCGCGGCATGCAGCAGGTCCAGTCGCTGCTCCAAGTCCTCAGGCAGCAGTTCCCGCCAGACCTGCGCATGCATGTGGTTGAAGCGTCCACCGGATCGCACCTGTCGCCAGGCGTCGGCATGGGCCACGCAGCGCGCCTGCGGGAACTCCCGCAGCCCACCCACATGGTCCGGGTGGAAGTGACTGAGCACCACGTGCCTGATGTCCGTGGATTGCAAGCCGCGCGCAGCCAGCAGTTGCGACGGGTCGGATCGCGGGGCACAGCAGGCGCCGATGGCATGGCGGTAGATGCGCCGCGCGCCCCGTTGCATCGCGGTACGTGCAGCAGCGCCATAGCCGCAATCGAACAGGATGGCGCCTTCGCGCGGGTGCTCGATCAGCGCCCATCCTGCCGGGAACTCCAATGGCACGCCCAGCGACCGGTCCAGCCGCAGGTGGAACGGATGCGCATGGCTGGAACCGGACACGCCCAGCGAGATACGCAACGGGGGGCCGGCCTCAGGCGGCATCGCGCGCCAGGCCTGCGAACGTAAGCGCGAGTGCATCGTCCATCGACACGCGCGGCCGGTATCCGAGTTCGTTGCGGGCGCGACTGATATCCAGCGTCATGTCGACGCTCAACAGATCGACGCCATAGCGCAGCAACGCGGGTTCCCGCTCCGGTGCCAACAGTCGATGGCCGGATTCCAGCAAGCCCGCAACCAGGCGCGCCGTCCTGCGGCCAACCTGCCGGTGGGGGCGTGGCACGCCCAACGCGTCCGCCAGTCGATCGATTACCGCCCAGATGTGCACCGGTTCACCATTGGTGATGTTGTAGGCACGCCCGCTGCATTCGCGGGGCGCGTCGAGCGCGAGCACCACCGCATCGACGACGTTGTCGATGTAGGTCATGTCGACCCGGCAGCGGCCATCACCGATGCGCGGCAACCGCTGTCGCCGCAGCGCGGTGGCGATGCGCGGCAGGATGGCGGTGTCGCCGGGACCGAAGATCGCCCGCGGCCGCAACAGCACGGTCGATGTCCCGGCCCGAGCGGTGATGGCGATCACCCGCCTTTCGGCTTCGCGCTTGGTCGCGGCGTAGTGGTTGACCGCACGTGGCGGCAACGCATCGTCCTCGCGCACGTCCAGCCTGGATGTGCCGTCGTGGTAGATGCCCGGGGTCGAGACATGCACCAGTCGACCCACCCCATGCCGGACGCAGGCCTCGGCGACGTGCGCGCTGGCGACCACGTTGGCCGCATGGAATGCCGCATGGGCGCCCCATGGACTGGACAGCGCGGCTGCGTGGACGACGGCATCGGCCTCGCGCAGGGCATCCCCCACTGCGCTGGCATCGGTCAGGTCGAGTGCACGGAACTCGATGCGTTCCGCCTGCAATGCCGCACCGCGTGCCCGGTCGCGCCCGAGGGCCAGGACGTGGGCATCGGGCTGCGTGTCGCGCAGCCGCCGCGCCACGGCCCCACCCAGGAAACCGGTTGCCCCGGTGATGACAATGCGTCGCCCCATGCCCGGGTGTCAGTAGGTCATCAGCATGGCCGCCGCGGACAGGCCGGCACCGGTGCCGATCAGCAAGCCCAGGTCACCGCGGCGGATGTCGCCTTCGCGGACCCCTTGTTCGACCGCAAGCGGAATCGATGCAGCGATGCAGTTTCCGGTCCGTTCCAGCGTGGTGATCACCTTGGCATTCTCGAACCCGAGCCGGGCAACGTATTCAAGGCCAGCGCGGCTGGCCTGGTGGCTGGCCACCCAGCGGATGCGCTGGCGGATAGCGTCGTCGACGCCGAGTTTCTGCAACAGGCGCGGCACAAGTCGGATCCCGCGCTTCAGCGCGCGCGGACCCTGCATCTGGAACAGCGCATCGCCATGCACGGTGTCGGGCGAATGCGGATGACGGAACGTGCCCGCGCCGCGGATCGTGGTGAGTTCCGCATCGTCCCCCATCGTGAGCCAGGCAAGGCGATGGATCGCACTGCCTTCGCCCTCGGGCGTCCGTTCCAGCACGAAGGCCGCGGCCCCATCGCCGAACAGCGTGCACACCTCCGCGCTGTTGAAGTCGAGGCCGACGGAGGCGATCTCGCTGCTGACGACGAGTGCGCGCCGGATCCGCCCGTAGTGGATGCGCTCGGCCGCCAGCTCCAGTGCCGCCATGAAACTCAGGCAAGTGGCATGCACCGAGAAGCTCGGGATTCCGGAACTGCCGAGCCCCAACGCCTGCTGCAGGAATGGGCCGCCATCGGGAATCGCGCGTTCGGCCGAACCCGACGCGTTGAGGATCAGGTCCATTTCGGCCGGCTGCAATCCGGCCTGCGCGCAGGCGTCCCGCGCCGCGGCCGCACCCATGACGCTGGCACGTTCTTCACTGTCGGCCCAGTGCCGCCACGCGACGCCGCTGTGCGCCAATGCCCAGCCTTCGTCCAGGCCCGCACGTGCCTCGATCTCCGCACTCGGCACGCGGCGGCGCGGCATGTAACGGCCAATGCCGGTCACGCGCACCCGCCAGCCGAGGTCGTGCAACGACGCGAACGCCGCGCTGGAACCTTCGGCCTGTGCCGAAAAATGCGAATCCGGACTCATCCGACCCCTCCCCGGGGTTGCCGCACGCGATGTGCCGGCATCCAGTTATGCTGTACCTGCCGGCCCGACGCAAGGACACGCCCGCATGGCCCGCCCGCCCATCGCCTCCATCCTGAGTTTCCGCGAGCGGGCCTTGGTCGTCCTGGCGTTCGCACTCTTGAACACCGCGGTCTATCTGCTCAGCAACGCGCATCCCCTGCATGCGCCGATCGCCCTGCCCCGCAACGCGCTTGACCAGGCCCTGGGATGGCATGCATGGACGATCTGGCCCTACTGGCTGCTGATTGCCTTGGCACCGGCGATGGCCTTGTGCCTGCGTGACCGATGGATCATGGCCACCACGTTGCGCGCGTACGCATTGGCGCTCGGCATCAACCTTGCGATCTGGCTGTCCTGCCCGACAACCATCGCCCGCCCGATGTCACCGGACACGCTGGATCCGTTCACCGCCGGCGCCTGGCACCTGCTGTACGCGATCGATGCGCCGAACAACTGCTTTCCGTCGGGCCACGTGACCATCCCTGTGACCATTGCGGCCGGACTGTGTGCTCAGCACCAGGCGGCGCGCTATTGGTTGTGGCCGCTGCTCGCATTGTTGCTGCCGAGCGTGGTGACGACCGGCCAGCACACGAGCTGGGATGTGCTGGGTGGCTTGGCAACGGCGGCAATCGGCTTGCTGGTGTTTGGGCGCGACCTGGTCACCGACCCGCCACTTCTTTGGCAGGAATGACGATGCATGCGCAATTTCGCCATGCGACATGGATCGGTGCGCTGTTGCTGGGAGGCTGCATCACCACCCATGCGGTCCCGCCCGCGGAACGGCCAGCCGTGTGGGCGCAACCGGTCGCGACGCCCCATCTTCCGAACCTGCATCGCGTGTCCGCGGTTTTGTGGCGCTCGGCATTGCCCGATCGCGAAGGGTTTGCCGCGGCTGACCGGCTCGGCATCCGTACCATCGTGAACCTGCGACCGTCGCTCGATGTGCCTGCATCGCGCACCAACGCCACGCTGGAACACATTCCTGTATGGACATGGCATGTCACCGATGCGGAGATCCTGGCCTTTTTGCGGATCGCCACGGACCCGACACGACAGCCGGTGCTGGTGCATTGCCAGCATGGCGCGGATCGCACCGGGGTGATGGTGGCGGCCTACCGCGTCGTGGTGCAGGGCTGGAGCAAGGACGACGCGATCCGCGAGATGCAGCGTGGAGGCTACAACTACCACGCCGCGTGGGTGAACCTGCCCGGCGTGATCCGGCGCATGGACGTGGAGCGTACGCGACGCGCTCTTGGATTGCCGGTCAATCCAGCCGCTTTCTGAACCGCAGGATCGCGAGCGCCATCATCGCCACGATGAAGACACCGAGGGCCAGCACGTCGGGCCACAGCTCCACCAGTCCCGCGCCACGCAGCATCACGCCACGGATCAGGCGCAGGAAGTGCGTCAGCGGCAACGCCTCGGCGATCCATTGCGCGAATTTCGGCATGCCGGCGAATGGGAACATGAAGCCCGACAACAGGATCGACGGCAGGAACACGAACACCATCATCTGCATCGCCTGGAACTGCGATTTCGCAGCAGTGGAAATCAGCAGGCCCAGGGCGAGGTTGGCGAGGATCAGCAGGCCGCTCGCCGCATAGACGTCCAGCAGCGAGCCGTTGATGGGCACGCGGAACAGCAGCGCACCCAGCAGCAACACCACGGTGGCCTGGATGAGGCCGATGGCCACGTACGGCAGTACCTTGCCGACCATCAGTTCCGACTTGGCCAGCGGCGTGGCGATCAGCAGCTCCATGTTGCCGCGCTCGCGCTCGCGCACGATGGCGACGGCGGTGAACAGCACCATCGTCATCGTGAGGATCACGCCGATGAGACCCGGAACGATGTTCACCTGCGAGCGCCGGTCCGGGTTGTAGAAGTCCACCACGCTGACCGGGCGCTGCATCTTGAGCGGACTGGCGGCGCCGCTTCCCGGCATGCCGGCCAGTTGCGCGGCGGCACTCTGCACGGCGTTGTCGCTGCCGTCCACCAGCACCTGCACCTGTTCACGCCCATCCAGCTGGCGACGGTCGAAGTCCGCGGGCACCTCCACGCCGATGCTGATCTGGCCGCGGCGCAGCGCATCCATCAGTTCCTGCGGCGTGTCGGCACGCATGACCGGCTTGACGACGCCGCTGGCCAGCAGGTCCATCACGAACGCACGCGAGGCCGAGGTATTGGCCTGGTCGGCGACCGCGGCAGGCAAGCCACGCAGGTTGGTGTTGATGGCGTAGCCGAACAGCAGCAGCTGCGCCACGGGGATGCCCAGCACCATCGCGAAGGTGATGCGGTCGCGCCGCAACTGCCGCAACTCCTTGACCATCACCGCCACCAGCCGCTGCAGGTTCATCCGTGCACCTTCGTCGCGTCGGCAGGATGCGTCGCGGCGACGAACACGTCTTCAAGATTGGGCTCGATCGCGGACAGTTCCGCCTGGATGCCGGCCTTGGCCAGTGCATCGCGCACGTCTCCCGAGGGATCACCCTGCCCGTCGCCCAGCACGCGCAGCGTGTTGCCGATCTGCGCCACGCTGAGGATGCCTGGCTGTCCGGTCAGCGCATGGCGGACCTGCCGGGGCTGGCTGGCCGACACCATCAGGGTGCGACCTTGCAGGGCCGCCGTGAGATCCGCCGGCGTGCCATTGGCGACCAGGCGGCCCTGGTCGAGGATCGCGAGCGCATGGCATCGTTCGGCCTCGTCCATGTAGTGCGTGGAAACCAGCAGGGTGGTCCCGCCATCGGCCAGCTCGAACAGGCGATCCCAGAAATCACGGCGGGATTCCGGATCCACCGCGGAGGTGGGCTCGTCGAGGAACAGCAGTTCCGGCGTGTGCACGATGGCCACCGCCAGGGCCAGCCGCTGTTTCTGGCCGCCACTCATCGTGCCGGCCAGCTGGCCCTGCATGTCACCGAAATGGAACTGCGCGACGAGTGCGTCCACACGGGATTTCAGCATCAGGCGCGGTACATCTTGGATCGCGGCCATGAACTCCAGGTTCTCGCGCACGGTGAGGTCATCGAACAGCGAGAATTTCTGCGTCATGTAGCCGATGCGGCGACGCAACGCCTCGGCGTCCTTCGGGATCGGCAGCCCGAGCACTTGGATGTCACCTTCGCTCGGCATGAGCAGGCCGCACAGCATGCGGATCGTGGTGGACTTGCCCGAGCCGTTGGGTCCCAGGAATCCGTACACGCTCCGCTTGGGCACGTCGAGGTCGACATGGTCGACCGCCACGAGCGATCCGAACCGCTTGGTCAATCCGCGGGTGTGGATGGCGACGCCGGTGGCGTCGGGCGCACTCATCGCGCGGGAAGCGACACATGCACGGGCAACCCTGCCGGGAGTCCGGTGGCATCGCTGCCCAGCTGCACTTCCGCCAGGTAGCTCAGGCGCGCGGCGTCCTTGCCGGTCAGCGCGAAGTACGGGGTGAACACCGGATCGTTGCGGATCATGCGCACGGTGCCCCGGTATGCCTGCGCATGGCCTTCGACCTGCACGTCGAGCGCATCGCCGACCCTGGTGCCGGCACGCCGTGTTTCGGGGATGTAGACCCGGGCATACGGCGAGGCGCCGACGAGCATCACCACCAGCGGCGAACCCACCGGTGCCTGGTCGCCGAGTTTGTAGGGAAGGCTGTCGATGCGCCCAGCGCGCGGCGCGATGACGATGAGTTTGCCGAGGGTCGTGTCCTGCACGCGTGCCTGCGCCTGCGCGGCCAGCACGGCGGCACGTCCCTGCTCGATGTCTTCCGGTCGCGTGCCATGCAGCAGCTCGTCCAGCCCCTGCATCGCGGTGCGCACCTGCGCGTCCGCGGTCTGCGCGGCGGCGCGGGCGCGATCGACATCCATCGCCGCCACCAGCTTGCGCCGTCCGAGTGGCTGCAACCGCGCGTAGTAGGCCTGCGCCTCGCGCGCCTGCGCCTGCGCGGCCGCGAGCTGCGCGCGTGCACGGGCGATGGCTTCCATCCTCGGGCCGACCTCCAGCTCACGCAGTGCGCCCTCCTGCCGCGCCACGTCTGCCTGGGCCACCTCGGCCTGCGCGGCGGTGCGCGTGGTGTCCAGCACCATCAGCCGCGTCCCGGCGGCGACCTGCTGCCCTTCGCGCACGTCGACCTGCACGATGCGCTCCGCGACGGGTGCCGGCAGCGAGATGCGATCGTATTCGAGCGAGCCCAGCGCCTGCGGTGGCGTTGCGTGGCAGCCGGCCAGCATGGCCAGGGACACCGCGAGGATCGCCGGAACGCGCATCGCCACTCCTTCCCACCCCCGGGCCGGGAGTTGGCGCCCCATGTTAAATGAATGCCGTCCCTGCGCCGCGGGATCATCGCGCCATAACAACGATCCCCGGTGCATGATGCAGCCCCCGCCGCGCCCGCTTGTTCATGACCCAACGCGATTTCACCCTCGACCCCGCCGACACCGAGCGCCTGGCCAACCTGGCTGGCCCGTTCGATGCCCACCTCCGCCAGATCGAGCTGCGCCTCGGGACCCAGATCGCGAGCCGGGGCAACGTGTTCCGCGTGACCGGCGACGATCCCGGCGCGGTGGATGCCACCGAGGCGCTGCTGCGCGAGTTGTACTCGGACGATGGGGACGCCACGCTCGATGCGCAGGCGCTGAACGTGCGCCTGGCCGCCTATGCGAACGACGACGACGCCACGGTGCCCGGCGGCGACGGCGAGGACTACGTGCCGCAGGACGTGGCCGTGCGCGTTCGCCGCGGGACGATCAAGGGGCGGGGCGCGAACCAGAAGAAGTACCTCCACGCGATCGCGACGCACGACATCAACTTCGGCATCGGGCCGGCCGGCACCGGCAAGACCTTCCTTGGGGTCGCGATGGCGGTGGAGGCGCTCAACGAATCCCGCGTGCAGCGGCTGATCCTGGTGCGTCCCGCCGTGGAAGCCGGCGAGAAGCTGGGCTTCCTGCCGGGCGACCTCACCCAGAAGGTCGACCCGTACCTGCGCCCGCTCTACGACGCGCTGTACGAGATGCTCGGCGTGGAGAAGGTGCTGAAGCTCCTGGAGAAATCCGTCATCGAGATCGCGCCACTCGCCTACATGCGCGGACGCACGCTGAACGATGCATTCGTGATCCTGGACGAGGCGCAGAACACCACCATCGAACAGATGAAGATGTTCCTGACGCGCCTGGGTTTCGGCAGCACCGCGGTGATCACCGGCGACATGACCCAGGTCGACCTGCCGAAGCACATCAAGTCCGGCCTGCGGGATGCGCTCGATGTCCTGCGCGATGTCAACGGCGTCAGTTTCACCTTCTTCGAGGCGCGCGACGTGGTCCGGCATCCACTGGTGGCCAAGATCGTGAGCGCGTATGACGCACGGGACGCGCGCGATGCGCAGACCGGGCCGGCGTCATCGTAGACTGCCCACATGACCCGCGGCCCCGTCCAGCTCGAAGTTGCCGTCAGTTATGCACTTCCCCGGCGCGGCATTCCCGCCGCCGCCAGCTTCCGCCGCTGGGTGGCCGCCGCGCTCGAAGGCCGCATCCTCGATGCCGACCTTGCGGTGCGCATCGTCGATGAACCCGAGGGGCGCGCGCTCAACAAGCATTACCGCGGCAAGGACGCCCCCACCAACGTGTTGAGTTTCCCTGCGGAACGTCCGCCCGGGCTGCCGAAGGCGGCGAAGTTTCCGCTGCTGGGTGACCTGGTGCTGTGCGCCCCCGTGATCGCGCGGGAAGCCAGGGAGCAGGGCAAGCCGCTGGTCGCGCATTACGCGCACCTCACCGTGCACGGGACCCTCCACCTGCTGGGTTGGGACCACATGAACGAGGTGGATGCCCAGGCCATGGAGCAGCTCGAACGCGAAGTGCTGGCCCTGCTGGGTATCGGCGACCCGTACGCCGAGCGCTGACCGCCCCGTCATGGGGCCCGCACGGGTACCGGCTAGAATCTGCACCCCACCCCCGACGCATCTCCCCCGCCCCGACCGATGAGCGAAGACCCCGACAGTAGCAACAGCCACGAACACCGCAGCTGGCTGGAACGCATCGGAGCCGCACTGTCCGGCGAACCCACCACCCGCGGCGACGTGCTGGAAGTACTGCGCGATGCGGCGTCGGACGGCCTGCTGGGGCAGGACACGCTGCGGATGATGGAAGGCGCGGTGGCCATCTCCGACCTCACCGTGGGCGACGTGATGATCCCGCGCGCGCAGATGTCGATGCTGGCCGTGGATGCCCCCATGCCCGGGATCATGGCCGCCGTCATCGAATCCGGCCATTCGAGGCTGCCCGTGCACGGCGAGGACAAGGACGAGATCCTTGGCATCCTGCTGGCGAAGGACCTGCTGCGCGTGGCGGTGGAGAACACCGGACAGGGCCTGCGCGAACTGCTGCGCCCCGCGTTCCTGATCCCGGAATCCAAGCGCCTGGACGTGCTGCTGCGCGAGTTCCGGCTGTCCCGCAACCACATGGGCATCGTGATCGACGAGTACGGTGGCGTGGCCGGCCTGCTGACGATCGAGGACGTGCTGGAACAGATCGTCGGCGACATCGACGACGAGCACGACGAGGCCGAGGACGACGAGGCGCACATCCGCGCGCATGCCGATGGACAGTACGTGGTCGACGCACTGACCCCGATCTCCGATTTCAACTCGCGCTTCGATGCCGAATTCGACGAGGACGAGTACGACACCATCGGCGGCCTGGTCACCGCCGCCATCGGGCACCTGCCCGAGGAAGGCGAGGAGCTCGCAATGGGGCGATTCGTCTTCCGCGTGGCGAACGCCGACTCCCGGCGCGTGCATTCCTTCCACATGGGCGTGCATGGCGATGCGTGACCGCGCCGGCATCCGCCGGGCGTGGTGGCTCCTGCTGGCGTGGTTGCTCGCGACATGTGCGGCCGCGACCCCGCGCATCGGCTTGATGACGATGCAACCGGGCACGATCTTCTGGGAACGCTTCGGCCACGACGCGATCGTGGTGGACAACCCCGCGCGCGGTGCACCGGTGTCGTACAACTTCGGCTTCTTCGACCCGACGGAGCCCGGGTTCGCCGGCCGCTACGCACGTGGCGACATGCAGTACCAGCTGGTGGCGCTGCCACTGGCCGATGACCTGCAGACGTACCGCGACGAAGGCCGCGGCGTGCGCATCCAGTGGCTGGACCTGGACCCCTCGCAAGCCGACGCGCTCGAAGCCAGGCTCGAACGCAACGCGCTGCCGGAAAACGCGCGCTACCACTACGATCCGTTCCGCGACAACTGCACCACGCGCGTGCGGGACGCGATCGATGGCGTGCTGGGCGGGCGGCTGCACGACGCCCTGCAGTCCGGTTCCAACGGCGAAAGCTATCGCAGTGAATCCTTGCGGCTGGCCTCGCCCACGGGATGGATGTGGCTGCTGTTCGAGATCGGATTGGGCCCCGATACCAATCCCGCCTTGTCGCACTGGGACGATGCCTTCGTTCCGCAACGGCTGGCCGACAGCGTGGCCACCGTGACGCGCACCGATGGCCGCCCGCTGGTATCGCACGCCGAAGAACTGGTGCCGCACCGGTTGGGACCGCCGGCAGAGCTGCGCGTGCTGCCCGTCTGGGGCTGCCTGGCCGTGGGCCTGCTGGTCGCGCTGGCGATCCTGGTCGTGGGGCGGCGGCATCCGCGCGCGGTCGCAGCGGTCGCGGTTCCCTTCTGGCTGATGTGCGGAACCATCGGGGCAGTCCTGCTGTATGCCTGGCTCGGCACCGAACACTGGGCGCTGTGGCGCAACGCCAACCTGCTCCTGTTCAATCCACTGTGCCTGCTGCTGGCGTGGCCAGGGCTTCGCCGCTTGGCCGGCCGTCCCTTCGGCGGTGCGGCGAGGTGGATGGCGGCGGCCGTCGCCGCCTTCGCCGTCGCGGCGGTGTTCGTGCTGTGGCTGTTGCGACTCCAGCCCAATGGCGCCTGGCTGGCCCTGCTGGTGCCGCTGCACCTGGCGCTCGCATGGCTGTTCGCGCGCCGGGCGGCGCTTGCCGCCGGCTGAGCGGCGGCGCAGCATGGACGCCATGGACTCGCCCGCCCCGCTGCCGCACGTCGAAAACGCGCCCCACCAGGTGGTCGTCAACTGCAAGGCCTACCGCGATGGCGTGAGCCAGGACATTTCGCTGGATGCGATCAGCGACGTGCTGGCCGCCGATGACGACAGCTTCATCTGGGTGGGCCTGTACGAACCGGACGCCGGCCTGCTCGACAAGCTGCAGGAGGAATTCTGCCTGCACGACCTTGCCATCGAGGATGCACAGGGCGCGCACCAGCGGCCCAAGATCGAAGCCTTCGGGAATTCGCTGTTCATCGCCGTGCACACCGCGCAACTGGTCGAAGAGCACGTGCGCTTCGGCGAGACGCACATCTTCTTCGGCCGGCGCTTCCTGGTCACCGTGCGGCACGGCGCGTCGCTCAGCTATGCGTCGGTGCGCACCAAGCTCGAACGCGAGCCCGACCTGCTGGCGATGGGTCCGGCGGTGGCCTTGCATGGCGTGCTCGATTTCATCGTGGACAACTACGAGCCGATCGTGAACGACTTCCAGGCCGAACTCGACGACCTGGAGCACACGATCTTCGCCGAGGAGTACCGTCGCGACACGATCCAGCGCCTGTACACCCTGCGCAAGGAACTCACGCAGATGCGCATGTCGGTGACGCCGATGCAGGACATCCTCTCGCAGCTGATGCGCTCCGAGACGATGGGCATCCCCGACGAGGCCAAGCCGTATTTCCGCGACGTGAGCGACCACGCCGGGCGAACCACCGACATGATCGACGTGCTGCGCGAGATGGCCGGTGCCGCGATGAACACCAACCTGTCGCTGGTCACCATCAACCAGGGCGAAGTGGTGAAGAAACTGGCGGGCTGGGCCGGGCTGCTCGCGGTACCGACCCTCGTTGCCAGCTGGTACGGCATGAACTTCAAGCACATGCCGGAACTCGATCATCCGCACGCATACCCCGTTCTCATCCTCAGCGTGCTGCTGGCCTGCGTGGTGCTGTACCGCTACCTGCGCAGGGTGCGCTGGCTGTAAGCGGGCTAGAGCAGGACCAATCCGGCGGCGGCGCCCAGCATCAACATCGCGGCGATCGCTACCGTGACGCGACTGAGCAGCGTGCTGGTCTGGTCCCTCATCACCGCCCGGTCGCTGGCCACCATCCATATCCCGATAATCAGGAATGGCGCCAGCACGCCATTGACCACGGCGGTCCAGAACAGCGCGCGGATCGGGTCGATGCCTAGGAAGTCGAGCCCGATGGCCGCCAGGATGGCCATCGCGAACACCGCGTAGAACGAGACCGCTTGGCTCAACCGCTGGTCCAGTCCATACGCCCAGTCGAAGGTTTCGGCCAGCGCGTACGCCGCGGACCCGGCCAGCGTCGGTATGGCCAGCAAGCCGGTTCCCACGATGCCCAGCGAATACAGCAGGTAGGCGGCATCGCCGGCGAGCGGACGCAATGCTTCGGCTGCTCCGCGGGTGGTTGCCACCTCGGTGATCCCGTGGGCATGCAGGGTCAGCGCCGTGGAGAGGATGATGAAGAACATCACCACGTTGGAGAACAGCGTGCCGATGCCGACATCGATGCGCCGGTCGACGATCTCCTTGCGGCTCGCGCCTTCGCGCTCCTTCAGGAGCCGGCGTCCCATTGCCTTCTCCTCCTCGACCTCCTGCCCTGCTTGCCAGAAGAACAGGTATGGACTGATGGTGGTGCCGAGGATGGCCACGATGGTGGCCCAGGCTTCATGTCCGCGTGGCCATGTCGGGTGTAATGCGCTGGCCAGGACCTCGCTCCAGTGCGGCTTCATGATGATGGCCGTGGCGATGTAGGCGAACAGGATCAGCGCAAGCCATTTCAGCACCGATGCGATCTGGTGGTAGCGCAGCCGGATGCTCGCAACCGCGACGCCCACGCCGAAGACCACCACGTAGACATGGGACGAGCCCGCGCCGAGCATTTCCGCGGCATCGGCCATACCGGCAAGGTCGGACGCGATGTTGACGACATTTGCGACCAGCAGCGCAACCGCAGCCAATCCCACCACCCATCGCGGGAACTTGAGGCGCAATGCGCCCGCCAGGCCCATGCCGGTCACCATGCCGATCCGCGCGCACATCATCTGCACCGCCCCCATCAGTGGCCAGGTCAGCCAGGCCATCCAGAGCAGGCCGGTGCCGAACTGGGCACCCGCGATCGAGTAGGTGGCGATGCCGGACGGGTCGTCGTCGGCTGCGCCCGTGGTGACGCCCGGCCCGAGCGCCCGCAGGATCCGCCGCGGCACGCTGGCCAGCTTCATGCGCCGGCCAATGCCTTGAGCGCCAGGCCAAGCAGGTAGGCGAGGACGGTGCCCGTCGCGTATCCCAGGGTCCCCAGCAGGGCACCCACGGGGGCCAACGCCGGGTGGAATGCCGATGCAACCACGGGCGCGGATGCGGGGCCGCCAATGTGGCTTTGCGAGCCGACCGCGAAATAGAACAACGGTGCACGCACCAGGCGCGCGACGATCCACAGGATGACGATGTGGAACCCCAGCCACACCGCGCCCAGCAGCAGCAGTGCCGGGTTGCCGAACACCGCGCCGATGTCCATCTGCATGCCGATGCAGGCGATCAGCACGTACAGCAGCAGCGTACCGAGCGTGGAGGCACCGGCACCTTCCAGCCGACGCACGCGCGTGAAGCTGAGAGCCAGGCCGACCGTGGTGCAGATCGCGATGATCCACACCAGCGGCTCGCCGAGGCCTGCGTTGCGCGCCCAGGGAACCTGCGCGGTGATCCATGGCGCGAACACGCCGGCAACCCAGTGCGCGAAGCCCACGGTCCCGAACGCGAGGCCGAACATCAGCATGAAATCGGTGAGCGTGGCCGCGCGCGCATGTGCCTGGTGGTAGGCCGCCAGTCGCTGCTTGAGGTCATCCAGTGCGGTGGTGTCGGCGTGCTGGCGCGCGTCGATGGCCTGTGCGCGCTGCGCCAGCAGCAACAGGATCGCCATCCACACGTACGCCACTGCGGCATCGACGACCGCGAACTGGCCGAACGTGGTGGCATCGACATGGAACACCTCCTTCATCGCCACCATGTTGGCGCCGCCGCCGATCCAGCTCCCGGCCAGTGCGGCCATGCCGGCCCAGGTGTCGCCACCCATCGCCGCGGGAAAGAGCGCGCGCATCGCGATGAACGCGAGGATGCCACCCAGCATCACGCTGGCGGACGTGGCGACGTACATCAACAGCAGTTTCGGGCCCAGCTTGAGGATGGCCGGGATATCGACGGTGAGCGTCAGCAACACCAGCGACGCCGGCAGCAGCACGCGACTGGCCACCGGGTTGTACAGGCGGCTGTTCGCGCCATCGATCCATCCCAGCGAGTTGAAGATGCCGGGAATGAAATAGCACAGCAGCAAGGGCGGCACGACGTTGAAGAAGCGCGCCCAGAACCCCGTCTTCCGCGATGCCCCGAGGAAGACCAGGCCGAGCGTGGCCGCGATCAGGCCCAGGACGACGATGTCGTCCTGGATCAGTGCCGGATGCGGCTGCACGTCAGTTCCCGATGTGCGCCTTCAACCAGTCGTTGACGGTGTCGTGCCACTTGATGCTGTTCTGCGGCTTCAGCACCCAGTGGTTCTCGTCGGGGAAGTACAGGAACTTCGATTCGATGCCCTTGCGCTGAAGTGCCGAGAACGCCGCGATGCCCTGCTCCACCGGAATGCGGAAGTCCTGCTGGCTGTGCACCACCAGCATCGGCACGCGCCAGTCCTTGACGTGGTTCAGCGGGTTGAACTTCTCGTATCCGGCCGGGTTCTCCCACACCGTGCCGCCGTTCTCCCACTGACTGAACCAGAGTTCCTCGGTGGCGTAGCCCATCATGCGGTTGTCGAACACGCCGTCGTGCGCAACGATGCACTTCCACGGCTGGTTCCAGTTGCCGGCGATCCAGTACGCCATGAAGCCGCCATAGCTCGCACCCAGTGCGCAGGCCTTGTCGCCGTTGAGGAAGGAATACTTCTGCAACGCCGCGGACCAGCCCTTCTGCAGGTCTTCCAGGGGGCGGTCGCCCCAGTGCTGGCTGATCGCATCGGTAAAGGCCTGGCCATACCCGGTGGATCCGTGGAAGTCGATCATCACCGCGGCATAGCCCTGGCCCGCGTACGTCTGCGGGTTCCAGCGATAGCTCCAGCCATTGCCGAAGCTGCCCTGCGGGCCACCATGGATCAGGAACGCCACCGGATATTTCTTCCCGGGCTGGTAGTTCCACGGCTTCACCACGTAGCCGTGCACGGTCTCGCCGTTCCAGCCGGTGAACGAGAACTGCTCGAAATCGCCCCACTTCACGCCGGGCAGCTGTTCGGCGGCACTGGGCGTGAGCGCATGCGCCTCCCCGCCGGCCAGCGGCATCGCGAACACCTGGTCGCCGCTCTTCATCGAGTTGCGGGTGAACACCAGCGTGTCGCCCTGCACGTCGACCGTGCCGACCGTGCCGTCACCCACCACCTTGGTGGCATTGCCGGTGGCGACATCGATCGCGAACAGGGGTTCCTGACCCATGTCGTAGGCGGTGGTCCAGATCGTACGGCCGTCCTTCGACAGGGTGATGCCGTTGGCTGAGCGGTCCCATTGCGGGTCGATCTCGCGGGTCTTGCCACTGGCGAGGTCCATCGCCATCAGCGCGAAGCGGTCGGCCTCGAAGCCGGGACGCTTCATCGCGCGGTAGTAGAGCGTCTTGCCGTCGGCGCTGAACACCGGACCGGCGTCCCACGCCTTGTTGGCGGCAGTGAGATTGCGCGCCTTGCCGGTGCCGTCCGCGTTCGCCATCCAGATGTCGAAGTTGGTGCTCCACGGCTCCTCGCGGTTGCCCTGGCGCACGCTCATCGCGACGCGCTTGCCATCGGGCGTCCACGCGAAATCCGACAGGTCGCCGAACGGCTTGGACGGGATGTCGCCGGCGATGTCGGCACTCAGCAGCGTGGCGGTCTTCGCCATGCCCTTGCCCCCGATTGGCGCCACGAACACGCGGTTGTAGCGGCCGTCGTTCCAGGCATCCCAATGGCGGATGAAAAGACGGTCGTAGACCACGCCGCTGGTGCGGCCCTTGGCCTCGAGTGCGTCGAGCTTGCCCTTGGTGCAGGCGAACACATCGGCCTTGCCACCGCTGCAATCCTGGAACGTGGCCGCCGCCAGGGCGACGCGGGTGCCATCGGGCGCCAGCGAATAGGCATCCACGTCGATCGGCAGGTCGGTGAGCTGCGCCGGAGTGCCACCGGCCACCGGGATGGCATAGAGCTGCGAGCTGCCGCTCGTGCCCGACAGGAAGTAGACAGTCTTGCCGTCCTTCGAGAACGCCGGGGAATTGACGTTCCAGCCCTCGGGCGTGAGCCGGGTCGGCGTGCCACCGGCCGCGGGTTCGGCCCAGAGCGCGGTGCTGGCCTTGGTCTGCTCGGCGTTCATCACGCGCTTCGCGAACACCACGGTCTTGCCGTCCGGCGACAGCGCCGGCGACGCGTAGCGGTCGAGCTTGACCATGTCGCGCACGGTGAACCCGCGATCGGCATGGGCGGTCAGCGGCAGGGCGCAGGCAAGCGCCAACGGCAGCAGGGCAAGGCGGAACGTCATCGGGGAACCCCAGTCAAGGACAACAGTCCCCGATTCTAGCCCCGCAGCCCTTTTCCTTCGTGTTGCGCCGCCGCGTGACCGGCGGCGCCGGGTCGATCAAGCGCCGCCGCGGCGCGACAGCCTGCTGGCGTACGTGTACAGGCCGAGGATGCCGAGCACGAAGGCAACACCGCCGATCCACACCGCCGGATGCGCGAAGTCCGGGCCGACGATGGCCAGCGGCGCATCCTTGCCGGAGAACGCCACGACCGCCGCGATCACCACGCCGATCAGGCCCTCGCCCACGATCATGCCGGACGCCAGCAGCACGCCCAGCTGCTTGGCCGTTTCCGGCTTGGCGGAACGCTCGGCGCGGCGGTCATAGATCCAGCCCACGAAGGCGCCGACCACGACCATCAGCGTGGCGGACGTGGGCAGGTAGATGCCAAGACCGACGGCCAGCGGCGAGAGGTGCGCCTTCTCACCCGTGGAACGGCGCAGCACGGCGTCGAGGATGATCAGCACCACGCCGATGCCGGCGCCGGTCAGGATCAGGCTCCAGTCGATGTTGTTCTGGATCACGCCCTGCGCCAACGCCGAGATGAGGCCCGCCTGCGGGGCGGCGAGCGCACGCGAGGGATCCGCGCCCGGTGCGCCGGAGAAGCCGTAGGCCTGGTTGAGCAGGTCGAGCACCGGCGGAATCACCGCGGCACCCGCGAACACGCCGACCACCAGCGCCCACTGCTGCAGCGACGGCGTGGCGTCCACCAGCTGGCCGGTCTTGAGGTCCTGCAGGTTGTTGTTGGCGATCGCGGCCACGGTGAACACCACCGCGGTGACGAACAGCGCGAACGCGACCAATGCCTTTTCGTGGCCAGGCGCCAGCAGCGGCTTCACCGCCAGCACCAGCAGCAGCGCCGCGCCGATGACCACCAGGATGCCGATGCCCGACAGGGGGCTGTTGGACGAACCGATGAGGCCGGCCATGTAGCCGCACACCGCCGACACCAGGAAGCTCATCACCACGCAATAGACGAGGCCACCGATGACGAGCATCCACATGTGCTCGCCCAGTCCCGCGCCGTTCGCGAAGTGGCCGAACAGCCATGCGATCGGCACGAAGCTCACCGCCATGATCGCGCCCACCACGCCGATCGGAATGTCGTGTTCCACGCGGTCGAGCGTGTGCAACTGGCCCGCCTTGCGCACCTTCGATGCCGCCATCGCCGATGCCAGGCCGGCGTACACCGGCTTGACCAGCTTGAGCAGCGTCCAGATCGCGGCAATGCCAATCGTGCCCGCACCGATGAAGCGCACCTGGTGGCTCCACGTGTCCTGCGCGATGTCGGCCGCACTGCCGGTGACCGAGGACAGGATGGAGAAGTGCGGCACGCCCCAGCCCCACCCGATCAACGCGCCGAGCAGCATCGCCACGCCCACCCACAAGCCGACGAGGTGCCCGATCGCAAGCAGCGCCATCGACAGCGCGAAATCAAAGCCGGTCACGTGGCCCTTGCCTGCGGCATCGGGCGTGCCGATGCGGAAGTAGGACGCGACATCGCTGGCGAACACCTTGGTCGCGATGATCACCGCGAACACCGCGGACACGATCGCTCCCCAGACCACCGCCATCAGGCCGGCGCTGCTTTCCTCCACGCCACGGCTGTCATCGCCGCTGCCCACTTTCAGCACCTCGGCGCAGGCCACGCCTTCGGGGTACGGCAGCTCGGAGTTGGTGACCAGCGCACGGCGCAGCGGGATCGAATACATCACGCCCAGCACGCCGCCGAGCGCGCAGATCAGGAACGATTCCCAGAACGGGAAGTGCTGCCACCAGCCGATCATGATCAGTCCGGGCAGCACGAAGATGATCGACGACAGCGTGCCCGCCGCCGAAGCAACCGTCTGCACGATGTTGTTTTCCTGGATCGTCGAGTCCTTGAACCCGCGCAGCAGCGCCATCGAGATCACGGCGGCCGGGATCGAGGTCGCGAAAGTGAGGCCCGCCTTCAACCCGAAGAAGACGTTCGCCGCCGTGAACAGCACGGTGATGATGACGCCGAGGATGAGTCCCCGGAGCGTGAATTCCTTGCGCGGCGTGGTGGTCGCGGGATTGGACATGACGGGCCTCGGGTGGCAGACCCGGCCACGCTACGGGCTGGGGCGCCCCAAGTCCAGCCGCGGCGCAGCGCGCCGTCGCGGGCGCTGGACATGCAAACGGCGCCTTCCGGCGCCGCCTGCATTGAACCTGGAAGCCAGGATCAGAACGGGATGTCGTCGTCGCCGAAGTCGGCGCCGCCGAAATCGGGCGTCGGTGCCGACGGCGGGCGGCTCCCGCCACCCGTCGGCTCGCGCCGCTGGGCCGGCTGTCGCGGACCACGTTCATACCCGCCACCACCGCCACCCTGCCCGCCACCTTCGCCACCGCCGCCGAGCATCTGCATCTCGTCCGCGATGATGTCGGTGGTGTAGTGCTTCACCCCGTCCTTTTCATAGCTTCCGTACTCGATCCGGCCTTCGATGTAGGCCGCCCGGCCCTTCTTCAGGTACTCCGCGGCGATTTCGCCGAGCTTTCCGAACAGCTTGACGCGATGCCATTCGGTCTTCTCCTGCGTGTTGCCGTCGCGATCCTTGCGGACCGACGTGGTGGCCAGGCTGATCGTGCAGATCGCCATGCCGCCCTGCGTGTACTTGACTTCCGGGTCATTGCCGAGGTTTCCGACCAGGATCACCTTGTTCACTCCGCGTGCCATCTTGCTTCCTTCGTCTTGGTCATTGGTTGTGGATGCCCGCGGCGGATGCCTCGGACCGGGACATTGCATGATAGCCGGCCCATTCCCGCCAGCGGAGACTGGCGCTGGCCAGCGTGGGAAAAGACTGAATCGGGGCAACCCCTATAATCGCGGCTCCCCTGGATCGCGCCGCCCTGCATGACACCTCGTTCCGTGCCCGACCTGAGCGCGATCCAGACCCTTGCGGCCGCGGACATGGCCGCGGTGGACGCCCTCATCCGGCGCCGCCTGGCCTCGGACGTGGTGCTGATCAACCAGGTCGCGGAATACATCATCGGCGCCGGCGGCAAGCGCCTGCGCCCCATGCTGCTGCTGCTGGCGGCACGCGCGCTTGGCCACATGGACACGGATGCACACCAGCTTGCCGCGGTGGTCGAGTTCATCCATACCTCCACCCTGCTGCACGACGACGTGGTCGACGAGTCCGACCTGCGCCGCGGCCGCGAGACCGCGAACGCGGTGTGGGGCAACGCGACCAGCGTGCTTGTCGGCGACTTCCTGTATTCGCGCAGCTTCCAGCTCATGGTCGAGCTGGGACGGATGGACGTGCAGGAGATCCTGGCCAACACCACCAACCTCATCGCCGAGGGCGAGGTGCTGCAGCTGTTGCATGTGCGCAACCCGGACACGGACGAGGCCGCCTACCTGCGCGTGATCGAACGCAAGACCGCGATCCTGTTCGCGGCGGCCACCCGGCTCGGCGCGCTGCTGGCTGGCGCCGACGCAACGACGCAGCAGGCGTTGCACGACTACGGCATGCACCTCGGCTATGCGTTCCAGATCGCCGACGACGTGCTGGATTACGCCTCCGACGCGGCGACGATGGGCAAGAACCTCGGCGACGATCTCGCCGAGGGCAAGATGACGCTGCCGCTGATCCACGCGGTGGCGCATTGCGATCCGGCGACGCGTGAACGCCTGCGTGCGATCGTGCGGGCTGGCGATGTGTCGGCCCTGCCGGAAGTGACGACCGCGATCAGCGCGCGCGACAGCCTCGCCTACAGTCGCGACGTGGCGCGCCGCTATGCCGCCCTCGCCGAAGCCGCACTGGATGGACTCCCGGACACCGAAGCCGTCGCGGCGTTGCGCGGGCTTGCCCGCTACGCGGTCAGCCGCGACCACTGACCCGGTTCAGTCAGCGGCAGCGAAGCGTCCCTTGAAGAAGGC
>Ga0208892_1000006_pt1 | contig 22520 bp, 19 predicted proteins | sample SoimicmetaGmgHAC_FD_188336 | JGI IMG/M metagenome (GOLD analysis project Ga0208892, IMG submission 188336) | Soil and rhizosphere microbial communities from Laval, Canada - mgHAC (SPAdes) (version 2) | ecosystem: Environmental > Terrestrial > Deep subsurface > Rock core/Sediment | place: Laval... | reverse complement strand
GAATACAGGCTGATCGGGGTCTTGTCGGGCAGGATGCCGCAACCGGCCAGCAGGACGGCGGGCAGCAGGCAGGCGAGGATGCGCGCGCGGCTCATTTCGGCGTGAACTCCTTCGGTTGCTGGCGGCCCAGGATGTAGCCGGCCGGATTGCGGTCGAGGCCGTTGGCCACGCGGCGCAGGTCGCGCACCAGGCCACGCAGCTCGGCCAGCGTCGGGCCCAGTTGCTGCAGCCCATCGCGGGTGAAGCTGTTGATCGGTCCGCGGTTCTCGTTGATCAGCGCATTCGCCCCGTTGCCGGCGGACTGGAAGGAGGCGATCGCGCCATCCAGCTTGTCCATCGTCGCGGGAAGCCTGGCGATGACATCGCGGTTGACGCTGTTGATGGCGCCGTTGGTGGTTTTCAGCGTGGTGCGCAGGTCGTCGCTGGCCGCACGCGCGTTGACCAGCAGGGCGCGGATGTCTTCGCGCTGCGAATTGATGGCATCGGTGGTGGCGCGCAGGTTTTCCAGTGTGCCGGAGATGCGCTGGATGTTCTGTTCGCTCAACAGTTCGTCCATGCGCGTGACCAGCTTGCTGGCGGTATCGGCGATGTTCTGCAGCGCCGACGGCTCGGTCTGGATGATGGGCAGCGGGGTGTCGTCGTCGCCGACCAGGCGGGGGGCCTTCGGCGAGCCGCCGGTGAGCTGGATGAAGGGGCTGCCGGTGATGCCCTGCTGCGACAGCTTGGCCTTGGTGTCCACCTTCACCGGGGCATCCGCCTGCAGTTTCAGCAGCGCGACCACGCGGCGCGGATCGCGCGGATCCAGACGCAGGCGCTCGACGGTGCCGACGGAGATGCCGTTGTACTGCACGGAGCCACCCTCGGTCAGGCCGGTAACCGGTTCGGTGAAGACGACTTCGTATTTGTGCCACGTGCGGTCGGATGCGAATTTCGCGGCCCACAGGCCGAACAGCAGCAGCCCCACCGACACCAGCAGGGTGAACACGCCGATCAACACGTAGTTGGCCTTGGTTTCCATCGATCAATCCTTCGCCGGCGGCTGCCGGCGTGCCGTATCTTGCGCCGCGCGTGCACGCGGCCCGTGAAAATATTCCTGCACCCACGGGTGGTCGAACGCTTCCACCTCCTGCAGGGGTGCGTTGATCAGGACCTTGCGGTCGGCGAGCACGGCCACCCGGTCGCAGATGGCATACAGGGTGTCGAGATCGTGGGTGACCAGGAACACCGTGAGTCCCAGTGCTTCCTGCAACGTGCGGATGAGGTCGTCGAATGCCGCTGCACCGATGGGATCCAAGCCGGCGGTCGGCTCGTCCAGGAACAACAGCGGGGGATCGAGCGCCAGCGCACGCGCCAGGCCTGCGCGCTTGCGCATGCCACCCGACAGTTGCGAGGGCAGCTTGGCCGCCGCATCGGCGGGCAGGCCGGCAAGCTTGACCTTCAGCAGCGCGAGTTCCTCGCGCAGGCGGTCGGGCAGGTCGTGGTGCTCCTTCAACGGCACCTGCACGTTTTCGCTGACGGTGAGCGATGAGAACAGCGCGCCGTCCTGGAACAGCACCCCCGTGTTCCGCTCGATGGCGATGCGGTCGGACGCCCGGCCGGATTGGGGATCGTGGCCAAGCACCTGGATCGTGCCGGCGTCCGGGGCGCGCAGGCCGAGGATGGCGCGCATCAGCACCGACTTGCCGGTGCCGGACCCGCCGACGATGCCCTGGATCTCACCACGCCGCACGTCGAGGTCGAGGTCCTCGTGCACGATCTGCTCGCCGAACCGGTTGACCAGGCCGCGGACCTGGATGATGGCGTCGTCGGTGGTGGTGTCGTCGCGCGGGTCCATGTCACCAGCCCATGTACATGAACCACATCGCGGCGATCGCATCCAGCACGATCACCAGCGAGATCGCCTGGACCACGCTCGAGGTGGTGCGCTCGCCGACGGATTGCGCGGTGCCCTCGACCTGCAGGCCTTCCAGGCAGCCGATGAGGGCGATCACCATCGCGAAGACCGGGGCCTTGGACATGCCGACAAGGAAGTGGCGCACTTCCATGGTCTGTTCCATCCGCGCGTAGTAGGCCTGCGGGGGGATGTCGAGGCTGAACGCCGCGACCGCCATGCCGCCGAGCAGGCCGGCCAGCATCGCGAGGAACGTGAGCAGCGGCAGCATCACCAGCAGCGCGATCACGCGCGGGATCACCAGCACTTCCACGGGGTCGAGCCCCAGCGTGCGCATCGCATCCACTTCCTCGCCGCTCACCATCGCGCCGATCTGCGCGGTGAAGGCGCTGGCGGTGCGGCCGGCCAGGACGATGGCCGTCAGCAGCACCGCGAACTCGCGCAGGAACGAGATGCTGACGAGTTCGACCACGTATTGGGTGGCGCCGAAATCCTGCAGCACGTTGGCGCCGAGGAAGGCCACCACCGCGCCCACGAGGAACGTCAGCAGCGCGACCAGCGGCACGGCATCCAGTCCGACCTGTTCCATGTGGTGGACCACGGAGACCAGCCGCAAGCGCGACGGGTGCCGGACGATCCCCCAGAGCTTCCACAGGTTCTCGCCGAGGAAGCTGACCAGTGCGACGACTTCCTTCGCGTTGTTCACGACCGCGAAGCCCAGGCGGCCGAGCGCGGCATGCAGGCCATAGTCCTTGCGCGCCGACGGGCGCTCGTCAACGACGTCCTCGATCGCGTCGACCAGCGGCTGGTGGTCCGCCTGGAAGGTGATGGCCTGGTTCTCGAGGCCTTTCTGCTTCGCGAAATGCAGGATGCGCAGGACGCCGAGCGAGTCCAGCGCGTCGACGCCCCCGGCATCGATCCCACGCACCGGACCCTTCACACGGTCCAGCGCGCTGGCGACGTCGCAGGCATTGCCGAGCGTCCAGTCGCCGGACAGCCGCAACTGTCCCGCGTCGAGGCGGGCGTCCGCGGTGCGGTCGGGTGCGGGCGGTCGTGCAGGGGCTGCTGGCATCGGCACTAGCGTAACCGGGGTGCCGTGGGTACAGGCATCACGTCATCCGGCCATGCGATGCTGTGGCCATGACGCCCCTCAAGCCGACCGCCGCGCCGTTTGCCGCCCGCGTCGATTTCCTGTGCGAACTGGCCGCGCGCCTGCACAGCTATGGCACCACCGCGCAGCGCCTGGAGGGCGCGATGCTGGGTGCCGCCACGCGGCTGCAGGTGGCGTGCGAGCCCTGGTCGAATCCGACGGGGATGATCCTGTCGTTCCGCGATCCCGCCGCGCCGGGCACGCTGCAGGACACCACCCGCGTGATCCGGCTGTCGCTGGGCGACACCGACCTGCACAAACTGAGCGAAGCCGACCGCATCGCCGAGGACGTGATGAACGGCCGCACGGACCTGGTCGCCGGGCATGCCGCGCTGCGCGCGCTGGACCAGCCGATGGGGCAGGGCATGCGCTGGATGCAGGTGTTGGGGTTCGGCCTGGTCGCGGCCGCGGTGGGCTGCCTGCTGCGGTTGCCGTGGCTCGATATCGGCACGGCGGCGGTCGCGGGACTCGGCATCGGCGGGCTGATGGACCGGGCCACCCGCCACGAGCCATTGCGTGACGCCGCCGAGGCCATCGCCGGCATCCTCGCGGGCCTGCTGGCGATCGCGGTCGCCACGTGGGTGGGCCCGCTCAACCTCAACACGGTGATGATCGCGTCGCTGATCGTGTTGCTGCCGGGCATGGCCATCACCAATGCGGTGAACGAGCTCACCAGCCAGCATCTCGTGTCCGGGACGTCGCGCCTGGCCGGCGGCCTGACCACGGTGCTGAAACTCACCATCGGCACGCTGATCGCGGTGGGGATCGGCGATGCGCTGGGGTTGGATGCGCAGGTGCGGCTGGCGCGGCCGCAGCCGCTCTGGGTGGAAGGCGTGGGCCTGGCCGGCGCGGCGCTTGGCTTTGCCATCCTGTTCCGGGCGGAGCGGCGCGATTATCCGGTGGTGATGCTGGCCGCGGCGGCGGGATACCTGATCTCCAGGTTCGCCGGCGCCGCGTGGGGAAACACGGTGGGGGTATTCGTGGCGGCGCTCGGCATGACCGTGGCCGGCAATCTCTACGCGCGCTGGTGCCATCGGCCCGGCGCGATCGTGCGGCTGCCGGGCATCGTGATGCTGGTGCCCGGAAGCATCAGCCTGCGCGGGTTCATGGCCTTGATGCAGCAGGACACCAGCGCCGGCCATGCGGCGCTGATGGGCTTGCTGAACATCCTGCTGGCGCTGATCGCCGGACTGATCTTCGGCAACCTGATGGCCCCGGCGCGGCGCAACCTCTGACCCGCGCAGGTCGGGGTTCAGACCGCGAACGATTCCTTGGCCTTGCCCAGCTTGAGCTGTGCAGCCAGCCAGCGCGGCGGCTGGCCGCGTCCGCTCCAGGTTTCGGACGGGTTGGCCGGGTTGCGGTATTTCACTGCCACCTTGGTGCCCTTCTTGGGGCCGCTGGATTTGCGCGCGGCCGCCTTGGCCGGTGCCGCGGCACGCGCGGCGGTACCGAACAGTTCGGCGACGGTATAGCCCTCGGCCTTCGCCAGGGCCTCGATCTTGCGGCGCACGGCGGCGGCCGGCTTGCGCTTGGCGATGAGCGTCTTGCGCTTCTTCGCCTGGGTGATGAGCGCGGCGAGTTCCTTGGCGGAATATTTCGAAAGGTCGACGGACATACTTGATTCTCCGGGAAATCCGAATGAGTCGGATGTCCCGAGTTTAGTCAAATAACGGATTCCGTCAAAACCCGCGGAATAATCCCGTCATTGACATGGGGGAAGATCCGCGATTATTCCCGCGTTTTCGCGGTCAGCCGGTCCATCAGGGCCGCACGATCCAGTGCTTCCGCTTCGCTCGCACGGCGGTGGCGGTATTCGAAGGTGCCGGCGTCCAGCCCTCGGCCGGACACCACCACGCGATGCGGAATGCCGACGAGTTCGATGTCGGCGAACATCGCACCGGGGCGCAGTCCGCGATCGTCCAGCACGGTGTCGATGCCGGCGGCCTGCAGGTCGCGGTACAGGGCGTCTGCTGCGTCGTTGACGCGCGCCTCGTCCTTCGGATTGATCACGCAGACGGCCACCTGCCACGGTGCCATCGCCTCCGGCCAGATGATGCCGTTGTCGTCGTGGTTCTGTTCGATGCCCGCGGCCACGATGCGCGAAATGCCGATGCCGTAGCAGCCCATCGCCGGGTTCACGGACTTGCCGCTGGCATCCAGCACGGTGCAGCCCATCGCTTCGGAATACTTGCGGCCGAGCGCGAACACATGGCCGACCTCGATGCCACGCGCGATGCCGAGCGTGCCCTGGCCGTCGGGCGAGGGATCGCCCGCCATCACGTTGCGGATGTCGGCGACCTCGGGTTCCGGCAGGTCGCGGCCGAAGTTCACGCCGGCCAGGTGCTGTCCATCGGCATTCGCACCCACCACGAAATCGTGCATCGCGGCGACGGCGCGGTCGGCGATCACGCGGATCGGCTTGGCGGTGTTGACCGGACCGAGGAAGCCAGGAGACGCCCCCAGGTGCGTGCGGATCTCGTCCTCGGTGGCAAGGCGGTACTCGGCCAGGGCGGCGAGCTTCGCCAGCTTGATCTCGTTGACCACGTGGTCGCCGCGCACCAGCGCCAGCGCGAACTCCGACGTGCCGTCGCGCTCGCCCATCACCGCGACGGATTTGACCGTGCGCTCGAGCGGAATGCCGAGGAGGGCGGCCACGTCCTCGCAGGTCTTCTGCACCGGTGTCGCCACCGCATGCATCGTCTCGGTGGCCGGCGCGCGCGTTCCGGGCGCGATGGCTTCGGCCAGTTCCACGTTGGCCGCGTAATCGGACGCATCCGAGAAGGCGATCGTGTCTTCGCCGGAGTCCGCGAGCACCTGGAACTCGTGCGAGGCCGAGCCGCCGATCGCGCCGGTGTCGGCGGCGACCGCGCGGAACTTCAGCCCGAGGCGCGTGAAAATGCGGCCGTAGGTGTCGTACATGTTGCGGTATTCGGCGGCGAGCGAATCGTCGTCGAGATGGAAGGAGTAGGCATCCTTCATCAGGAATTCGCGGGCGCGCATCACGCCGAAGCGCGGGCGGATCTCGTCGCGGAACTTGCTCTGGATCTGGTACAGGTTCACCGGCAGCTGCTTGTAGCTGGCGAGTTCATTGCGCGCGAAATCGGTGACCACTTCCTCCGCGGTGGGCGCGTAGCAGAACGCCTGCTCCTTGCGGTCGAGGATCTTCAGCAGCTGCGGGCCGAACTTGTCCCAGCGGCCGGTCTCCTCCCAGAGCTCGCGCGGCTGGATGGTGGGCATGGAGATCTCCAGCGCGCCGGCGCGGTCCATCTCCTCGCGCACCACGCGTTCCACCTTGCGCAGCACCCGCAGGCCCAGCGGCGACCACGTATAGATGCCCGCGGCCAGCTTTCGGATCATGCCCGCGCGCAGCATCAGCTTGTGGCTGGCGAGCTCGGCCTCGGCGGGGGTTTCCTTTTCGGTGCGGAGGTGGAACTGCGACAGGCGCATGGCGGCCGGGAGTGCGGGAGGAACCCGGGATTGTGCCACGCAACACGGGGCCGGACGATACACTGCGCGCATGGACGAAACCCCGCCCCGCATCCGCCGCCGCGGTATTTACCTGCTCCCGAACATGTTCACCACGGGAGCACTGTTCAGTGGCTTCTACGCGATCATCGCCGCCTCGCAGGGGCTGGTGGAGCATGCCTGCCTCGCGATCTTCATCGCCGCCATCCTCGACGGTTTGGATGGCCGCGTGGCACGCCTGACCAATACCCAGACCGAGTTCGGCGTGCAGTACGACTCGCTGTCGGACCTGGTGAGCTTCGGCATGGCGCCCGCGCTGCTGATGTACCACTGGGCGCTGGCCGACCTGAAGCTGGACGGCCCGCCGCTGGGCAAGGTCGGTTGGTTGGCGGCATTCCTCTACGCGGCCTGCGCGGCGTTGCGGCTGGCCCGCTTCAACGCGCAGGTGGCGCAGGTGGACAAGCGCTGGTTCATCGGGCTGGCCAGCCCGGCCTCCGCGGCCGTTGTCGCCAGTTTCGCGTGGACCGCGCACGACCTTGGCTGGACCGGTGGCGAACTGCGCTACCTGGCGCTGGCCGTGACGGTGGTTCCCGCGCTGCTGATGGTGAGCCGCGTCCGCTACACCAGCTTCAAGGGCAAGGGCTCGGGACCGAAGGCCGACCGCGTGCCGTTCGTGGCGCTGGTGCTGCTGGTGACCGCGCTGGTCGCGCTGTGGATCGATCCGCCGAAGACGTTGTTCGTGGTCTTCACCCTGTATGCCTTGTCCGGGCCCGCGATGATCCTGTTCAAGCGCCGCGAGGCCGCATGAGCCACGACGCGCCCTGGGATGCATGGCAGCGCGAGGTGCTGGCAGAGTTGGGGCTGCAGCCCTACGTAGTGGCTGGGGCATCAGAGCCGGAAGTGGTCCCGGAGCCCCTGCTGGGGGCACTGGCCCGCGCGGCAAAGCTGCCGGCCGATCAGGTGCCCGCGCAGCTGGCCGCGTTCGGCGTTGCCGTGGATGCCCTGCGCACCGGCCACGTTGGCAAACGTGCGTTGTGGGCACGGCTGCGGGCCCTGCGCAGGCGCTGACGGTGGCCGCGGCGCCCGCCTACGTCGCCTTGCCGGGCTTGCGGCCGATCCGCGAGGCCGACCTGGACGCGGTGATGGCCGTGGAGAATCGAGGCTATCCATTCCCGTGGTCGCGCACCACCTTCCGCGACTGCCTGCGCGCCGGGTATTCGGCGTGGCTGCTGGAAGAGGGCGGGGTGGTGGTCGGGCACGGGGTGTTGAGTTTTGGCGCGGGCGAGGTGCACCTGCTCAACCTGTGCGTGGATCCGGCGGTGCAATCGCGCGGCATTGGCCGGCGGTTGCTGCGCGCGTTGTTGCGGATCGCGAGGATGCATCGTGCGTCGCAGATGATCCTGGAAGTGAGGCCATCGAATGAAGCCGCGATCGCGCTGTACCACTCGGAAGGGTTCAACGAGATCGGCCGGCGTCCCCGCTACTACCCCGCGACCAACAACGGCCGCGAGGATGCCATCGTGATGGCGATGGAGCTGTTGCCGGATTGAGCCTCAGCCCAGTCGGGTGCGCTGGGCGGTGAGGGCGTCGAGCTTCGTGGTCCAGTCGGCGAGGCGCAGGCGTTCCTGCTCCACCACGGTGGCCGGCACGCTGCCGCCGAACTTCGCCAGCTTGGCTTCGCTCTTCTCTTTTTCCGAAGCGACCTTGGCGAGTTCCTTGTCGAGGCGGATGCGCTCCGCGTCGAGATCGACCAGGCCTTCCAGCGGGATGTGGAAGTTGAGCCGGCCATAGGGGATCGCCATGGATGGCGGCGCGGTGCCCGCGTCGATGTGCGTGACCGAGGCGATCTTTGCCATGGACTGGATCGAGGCGGCATGCCGCTCAAGCTGGTGCGGATCGTCGAGATCGCCCTCCACCAGCAGCGGGACGAGCAACCCGGGCTTGATGCCCATCTGGCTGCGCACCGCGCGCAGCTGGATGACCGCACCCTGGACCCACGCGAAGTCACTGGCGCGCGCGCGGTCCGACAGCCCTTCGATGCGCGGGTAGGGCTGGGTCGAAATCGTGGCACCTTCGATGCCGAGCTTCGGTGCGACGTGGCGCCAGAGTTCCTCCGTCACGAACGGGACCACCGGATGGAGCAGGCGCAGCATGGCCTCGAGCACGAACAGCAGCGTGTGTCGCGTCGAAGCGGCCGCGGCCTGGTCCTGTCCCTGCAACGCTGGCTTCGCCATCTCGACGAACCAGTCGCAGTAGCGGTTCCATGCGAATTCGTACAGGGACTGCGTTGCGAGGTCGAAGCGGTAGGCGTTCTCGCCCAGGGGGGCCTCGCCGGAGAACTCGAAATAGCCGGGCATCTCTGCGCACAGGTTCTCGAGATCCCGCAGGATCCAGTGCTCGGCTGCCGTGACAGGTTGCGGTGCGCCCGTGGCCGTGAACCCTTCGGTGTTCATCAGCACGAACCGCGTCGCGTTCCACAGCTTGTTGCAGAAATTCTTGTAACCCTCGGCGCGGGCCAGGTCGAACTTGATGTCGCGACCGGGGCCCGCCAGCGCGGCCATGGTGAAACGCAACGCATCGGCGCCGAACGCCGCGATGCCATCGCCGAACTCCTTGCGGGTGGCCTTTTCGATCTTCGGCGCGTCGGTGGGCTTCATCAGCCCGGTGGTGCGTTTGGCGATCAGCGCATCGATGCCGATGCCGTCGATGATGTCGAGCGGGTCGAGGACGTTGCCCTTCGACTTCGACATCTTCTGGCCGTCCTTGTCGCGGACGAGGCCAGTGATGTAGACGTCGCGGAACGGCACGCGCCCGACCAGGTGGTCGGTCATCATGATCATCCGCGCGACCCAGAAGAAGATGATGTCGAACCCGGTGACCAGCACGCTGGTGGGCAGCGCGATGTCGAAACCGCGCGCGCCCATCGCGTCCTCGTCCGGCCAGCCCTGCGTGGAGAAGGGGAACATCGCCGAGGAGAACCAGGTCTCCAGCACGTCGTGGTCCTGCTGCAATGCCACGCCGTCGCCCAGGCCGTGCTTCGCGCGCACTTCGGCCTCGTCGCGGCCCACGTACGCGGTGCCGGCGTCGTCGTACCACGCGGGAATGCGGTGGCCCCACCAGAGTTGGCGCGAGATCGTCCAGTCCTGGATGTTCTCCATCCAGTGGCGGTAGGTGTTGAACCAGTTGGCCGGCACGAACTTCACTTCGCCGGACGTGACGAGCTCCATTCCGCGCTGTGCGAGACCGTCCATCTTCACGAACCACTGGTCGGTGAGGAAGGGCTCGATCACCTGGCCGCTGCGGTCGCCGCGCGGCACCTGCAGTTTGTGCGGGGTGATCTCCACCAGGTGCCCTGCGGCCTCGAGGTCGCGGATGATCGCCTTGCGCGCGTCGAAGCGGTCGAGTCCCCGATACGCAGCGGGAATGTCGTCGCGCCCATCGATGACCTTCGCGTCCGGCGTGAAGATGTTGATGACGTCGAGCCCGTGGCGCTGGCCGACCGCGTTGTCGTTGAAGTCGTGCGCGGGCGTGACCTTGACCACGCCGGTGCCGAACGCGCGATCCACGTAATCATCGGCAATGACCACGATCTCGCGCCCCACCAGCGGCAGGCGCACGCGCTTGCCGATCAGTGCGGCGTAGCGTTCATCCTCCGGGTGCACCATCACCGCGGTATCGCCGAGCATGGTTTCCGGGCGCGTGGTCGCGACCACGACATGGTCCGGCGCACCCGGCGCGGGGTCGATGACGTCGTAGCGGATCGACCACAGGTGGCCGTTCTCTTCCTCGCTCACGACTTCGAGGTCGGAGATCGCGGTCTTCAGCACCGGATCCCAGTTCACCAGGCGCTGGCCCCGGTAGATCAGGCCCTGCGCGTGCAGGCGCACGAACGCTTCGGTGACGGCGCGCGACGCCATCGGGTCCATCGTGAACACGCTGCGCGACCAGTCGCCGCTGGCGCCGAGGCGACGCATCTGACGCTCGATGGTGCCGCCGGACTGGTGCTTCCAATCCCACACCTTCTCGATGAACTTGTCGCGGCCGAGGGTGTCGCGGGTCTCGCCCTTGCCTTCGAGCGCGAGGTTGCGTCCCACCACCATCTCCGTGGCGATGCCGGCATGGTCGGTGCCCATCTGCCACAACGTGCGGTAGCCGCGCATGCGGTGGTAGCGGATCAGCGCGTCCATCAGCGTGTGCTGGAACGCATGGCCCATGTGCAGCGTGCCGGTGACGTTCGGTGGCGGCAGCAGGATGGTGTAGGCCGGGCCGTTGCCCTGCGGGGCGAACACGCCGGACGCTTCCCATTCCGCGTACAGGCGGGATTCGATGTCGGCGGGGAGGTAGCTGTTGGCGAGGGTCGGGCTGTTCATCACGTCACATGTCATGTTTTTTCAATTCGAGACCACGCGCCTTGTACTGCGTCCAGCGCTCGCGCAGCGGGCCGCGCGCGGAATCGTCGGCCGGCACCACTTCCAGCACGCGGTCGAAGACACCGTCGACCGGGGCATCGCGCAGGTTGATCACCAGCGGTCGCAACGGGGTATCCGTGTCGGGCGTGGCGATCAGCACGATCGCTTCCTCCTCGTCATCCTCGCGACCGGCGATCTGGTGCGGGATGAACGCATCGGGTTCGAACGACCACAACAGATCGTCCAGCTGTTCGGCCTGCGTGGCGTCGCGCGCCAGTACCAGCGTCGGCAGGTTGGCGTCGCAGGCCTTGCGGGCGAGCTCGCAGACCAGCAGGAGTGGCTCCGCGCGGAAGCGCGGTTTCTGGATCAGGTAGAAATCCGCGCGCGCCGGCACGTCACGCCGCCGCGCGGTCGATCAGCCACTGGCTGAGCAGGCCGACGGGCCGGCCGGTGGCCATGCCCATCTTGCCGTCGCCATTCGCCACGCCGGCGATGTCGAGGTGCGCCCAGCGCTGGCCTTCGGTGAAGCGCGACAGGAAGCAGCCGGCGGTGATCGCACCCGCCCAGCGGCCACCGATGTTGTAGACGTCGGCGAACTGCGAATCCAGCATGCCCTGGTACTCGTCCCACAGCGGCAGTCGCCACGCGCGATCGAACGTGGTCTCGCCCGCGGCGGTGAGTTCCTGCGCGAGGTCTTCATGCTTCGACATCAGGCCGGTGGCGAACTTGCCCAGCGCCACCACGCACGCCCCGGTAAGCGTGGCCACGTCGACCAGGGCCTGCGGCTCGAAGCGCTGCGCCCAGGTCAATGCATCGCACAGCACCAGGCGGCCTTCGGCATCGGTGTTGCCGACTTCGATGGTCTTGCCGCTCATGCTGGTGAGCACGTCGGACGGGCGGTACGCATCGCCATCGGGCATGTTCTCGACCGCCACCGCGATGCAGACGAGGTTGACCGGCAGGCGCATGCCCGCGGCGGCCACGAACGTGCCGAGCACGGTGGCCGCGCCGCACATGTCGTACTTCATCTCCTCGATGCCGCCCTGGGTCTTCAGGTTGATGCCGCCGGTATCGAAGGTGATGCCCTTGCCGACCAGTACATAGGGCTTGGCATCGCCACCACCGTTCCACTTCAACGCGACGATGCGCGGACGGTTGCGGGACCCGCGCGCCACGGCCAGGAGCGAGCCCATGCCGAGCTGCTCCATCGCGGCGTCGTCGAGCACCTCGCAGCTGGCGCCATCGACGCGGTCGGCGAACGACTGCGCCTGCGCGGCGACGTAGGCCGGGTTGCAGACGTTGGGCGGCAGGTTGCCGAGTTCGCGGGCGAATGCCACGCCGCCGGCAATCGCGATCCCCTGGGCGAGCGCGTGCGCGTCGTCGCCGGCGATCTCGAGGCGGGCCAGGCCCTTCTCTTCGCGCTTCTTGTTGTCCTTGCCCAGCGTGGCCACGTAGCGGTAGCAGGCGTGGTCCGCGGCGATGACGGCCTGCCGGATCGCCCACGCGGCATCGCGGTCGGTGATTTCGCACTCCGACAGCGTGAACAACGCGGTGCCGACAGGGCCGGTGCGCAATGCGCGGGCGGCATCGCCCACGGCCTTGAGGTACTGCGGGGTGCCGAAGCGGGCGCGCTCGCCGAGCCCGACCACCAGCACGCGCGGGGCGGTCACGCCGGCCACGTCGTGCAGCAGGGCGGTCGCACCGGTGCGGCCCGACAGGTCGCCGCGCGCCACCAGCGCAGCCAGGCGACCATTGCTCGCGGAATCAAGCGAAGTGCCGGCAGGCGTGAAGCTGCCATCGCCAAACAGGCCCACGACCACGCAGTCGACGGGGGCGGAGGCGGGGGCGCCGGGGTTCAGCGCGAATTCGAGGGCCATGACGGAGAGTCCTTTCGGGTTACGTACAATCGGCGGGCGCGACGGGCTGCTGCCGGACGCCATGCGAACCTGAAATTCTAATCCATCCCCCCGCCCAGGCCCGATGCTCAAGCTCGATCGCTACCTCGCCCGCGAATTCCTCCAGGCCGTGTTCGCCACCCTGGTGGTCCTGCTGATGGTGATGGTGGGCGGCGCCTTCATGGACGTGCTGCGCCAGGTTGCGAGCGGGCAGATCCCGGCCGGCCTGATGCTGTCGCAACTGGGCCTGGTGATGCTGGGCTGGATGCCGCTGATCCTGCCCCTGGCCCTCATGCTCGGCATCCTGCTCGGGGTCAGCCGCCTGTACCGCGATGCCGAGATGCCGGTGCTGGCCTCGGTGGGCATCGGCCCGCGCCGCCTGTTGCGTCCGCTGCTGCTGGTGGTGGTGCCGATCGTCGCCATCATCGCCCTGTGCTCGCTGTGGCTTGGCCCGTGGGCCGACCGCTATTCGCAGGTGCTGGTCAAGGAAGCCAACAAGACCTTGCTGATCACCGGCCTGGAGCCCGGCAAGTTCACCGGCCTGCCCAATGGCGGCGGCGTGGTGTACGTGGGCAACATGACGCCGGACGGCAGTTCCTTCGATCGCGTCTTCATCTACCGTGAGAAGAAGGGCCGGCTCGATGTCACCACCGCGCCCGCCGGCACCCTCAAGCTCGACGGCAGCCGCGCCCGCTACCTGCAATTGAAGGACGGGTTCGAGGTGGAAGGCCCGATCGACACCGGGACGATGGACTTCCGCATGCTGAAGTACGCCACCAACGACGTGCGCATGCCCGATCGCGAGGACGCGGAGGCCGACGCCGACGTGCGCCGCCAGCCCACCCTGGCGCTGCTGGCAAGCCCCACGCGCGAAGCCAGGGCGCAGCTGCACTGGCGCATCACACCGCCATTGCTCGCCCTGGCGCTGGCGCTGCTGGCCGTGCCGCTCGCCCGCAGCCCGCCGCGGCAGGCCCGTTACGGTCGCCTGGTCACGGGATTCCTGGGTTATTTCGTGGCCACCGACCTGATGATCCTGGGCACGCAATGGCTGGCGCGCGGCCGCATCCCCATGGGCCTCGGCCTGTGGTGGCTCACCGTGCCACTGCTGGCATTCGCCGCCTGGCTCTACCTGCGTGACGGCCAGCTGCGGAGGCCACGCCAATGAAACCCTTCCCGAAGATCCACGATCTCTACATCGCCAAGGTGGTGCTGGGCAGCGTGCTGCTGACGTGGCTGGTGCTGCTCGGCATGGATTTCATGGTCGGCGGCATGCTCGGCGAGATGGACCAGGTGGGGACCGGCCAGTACCGGGTTGGCGACGCCTTCGTGGTCGTGCTCTACACGCTGCCGTGGCGCGCCTACAACCTGTTCCCGACGGCGGCGGTCATCGGCTCGCTGCTGGGCCTGGGCCAGTTGGCGGCCTCGTCCGAACTGACGGTGATGCGCGCGGTGGGCCTGTCGCGCCGTCGCCTGGGCATCGCCGTCGCACTGGCCCTGGCGTTGCTCACGGCGGTGATGGTGCTGAACGGCGAGACCGCGGCGCCCTGGGGCCAGCTGCAGTCGGACAACTATCGCAGCGCGAAGAAGTACAGCAACCAGGTGCTGGGCCAGTACAGCGGGCTGTGGGCGCGCGAGGGCAACACCTTCATCAGCGCGTCGACGGGCGAAACCCATGCCGAGGGCGGCCACAAGTGGCTGCAGCTCGACAACATGCGCCTCTACGATTTCGAGCCGGACGGACGCCTCAAATCCATCGCCTACGTGAAGGAGGCGGAGCACCGCACCGGTGTCTGGGCGCTGCACGATGTCACCCGCATCACCTTCGCCGACAAGTCGGTCACGCGCAGCCACAGCGACCAGGAGACCTGGGCGTCGCAGCTGGACGACGCCGCGCTGGCCAACAGCATCGCGCGCCCCGGCGTGCTGGATGCGAAGGCGCTGAAGGAAAGCATCGATTACCGCAAGCGCAACGGCCTCGACGCGACGGACTTCGAGGAGCGCTACTGGTCGCACTTCTTCTATCCGCTCAACGTGCTGGCGTTGTGCCTTGCGGCGGTGCCGTTCGCGTTCGGCACGCTGCGCAGCGGCGGCCTCGGCAAGCGGCTGTTCCTGGGCATCGTGTTCGCGCTGGGCTTCTGGATGCTGCAGACGCAATCGGTGCGCCTGGCCAGCGTGTTCAAGGTCGACTACCGCGTGGCCTTCATGGTTCCGCTGCTGTTGATGATGTCGCTGTCGTGGGCGCTGTTCAACCGCAAGTCGAACTAGCGTCGTCGCGCATCATTCCTGCGCGTCGAGCGCATCGCGCGCGGGATCGCGCACGAAGCGGGTCCTGCTGGCGCGGTCGTGCCAGGTCAGGCGCTCGCGATCGATGAAGGCCCACCAGAACCCGGCGCCGAGCAGCAACAGGGACAGCGCGCCGACGCCATAGCGGACCCAGAGCGCGCGCCAGGACGCACGGCCGCCCGCGGCGGCATCCACGTACACGCGCCACGGTTTCATGCCGATGGTCTGCCCGCCGCGCCGCCAGCTGGCGGTGGCATACAGCCCGGTGACGGCGGACAGCGCGAGGAACTCCGCGAAGCCCAGCCAGCCGCCGGTGATGGCATCACGGTGCAGGGCGACGAAGGCGATCGCGATGACGAACCACAGGCCCACCACCGGGAACAGGTCGTAGAGCATCGACAGCAGGCGCCAGCCGACGAGGGCGCGCGGTCGCAGCTTGGGTGCAGTGGTGGGGTCGGGCGTGGCCATGCCATCAGGATAGCGGCTGCACGCGCACGCTAAGCTCGCCGCATGAGTCCACGCAGCGCCGCCGACCGCCGCGAAGCCACCCTCGACCTGCCACCGGCGGATCCTGCGGATGCCGAAGCCATCGCCGCATTCCTGGACGCGGTCTGGGCAGAGCAGGGGCTGGCGCGGGCCACGCTCGACAGCTACCGGCGCGACCTGGATGGCGTGGCGCGCTGGCTGCAGTCGCAGCACGGCGGGACCCTGCTCGGTGCCGATCGTGCGCGCCTGTTCGGCGTGCTCGAGCATCGCAATCGCGCCGGTTATGCCGCGCGCAGCACCGCGCGGTTGCTGTCGGCGTTGCGGTCATTCCATGCGTGGCAGGTGCGTCGGGGAGCGCGGGCCGATGATCCGACCGCACTGCTCGACGCCCCGCGCCTGCCGCGGTCCCTGCCGAAGGCGCTGGGCGAAGGGCAGGTGGAGGCGTTGCTGGCTGCGCCGGACGTGGCCACGCCGATTGGCCTGCGCGACCGCGCGATGCTGGAGCTGATGTACGCCTGCGGCCTGCGCGTGAGCGAACTGGTGACGCTGCCCGCCACGGCCGTCAACCTGCGGCAGGGCGTGCTCCGCGTGCGTGGCAAGGGCGGCAAGGAACGTCTCGTCCCCCTGGGTGCGGAAGCGCAGCACTGGGTCGAGCGGTACCTGGATGAAGCACGACCGCAACTGGCTGGCCGGCGCGCGCTGGAAGCCCTGTTCCTGACCCCGAAGGCCGAGGCGCCGACCCGGCAGGCGTTCTGGACCCTGGTCAAGCGGCATGCGGTGGCGGCTGGCATCGATCCGGCGCGCATCAGCCCGCACGGGCTGCGGCACAGCTTCGCCACCCACCTGCTGAACCATGGGGCCGACCTGCGTGCGCTGCAGATGCTGCTCGGGCATGCCTCGCTCTCGACCACGCAGATCTACACGTTCGTCGCCCGGGAGCAACTCAAGCAGCTGCATGCACGCCATCACCCGCGGGGCTGAACGGGCGGCGGTTCAGCACGGCGTGCGACAATCGCATGCAGCGTTCCCGTCACGAGTTCCTGCATGACCAAGCTGCTGTCCCTGACCCTCCTGGCATCGATCAGCCTCACCGCCTGTGCCCAGTCGACCGCCGGCAAGCCGCACGCCCCTGCCGCTGCTGCCACCTCCACCGCCCAGGTGCAGGGTGATGCCGCGCCGGCGGCCGGAACGCCGGAAGCCAGGGCGGCGGAGGCGATCCGTGCGCTCAACCCGGACCTGAAGGTGGAACGCGTGGGCCAGTCGGCCATGCCCGGTTTCCGCGAGGTGATCGTGGGTGGGCAGACGGCGTATGTGTCCGATGACGGCCGCTATCTCGTGCAGGGCAGCCTTTACGACCTGAAGGCGAAGAAGGATCTCAGCCGCGCCTCGATGGCCGCGCTGCGCCGCGACCTGCTGGCCAAGGTGCCGCAGAGCGACCGCATCGTGTTCGCGCCGGCCAACCCCAGGTACACCGTCGCCGTCTTCACCGACGTGGAGTGCGGCTACTGCCGCAAGCTGCACAGCCAGATCGCCGACTACAACAAGCTGGGCATCGCGGTGGAATACCTCGCGTTCCCGCGCATGGGCCTCGGCAGCGAGGACTCCCAGAAGATGGTGGATGTCTGGTGCGCCGCCGACCGCAAGTCCGCGCTGACGATCTCCAAGAACGACGGCAGCCTGCCGCGCGGCCATTGCGCCAATCCGGTCGCGGCCCAGTACGCATTGGGCCAGCGCCTGGGATTGACCGGCACGCCGATGATCATTGCCGCCAACGGCATGGAGGCGCCCGGCTACCTGGCGCCTGCCGCGCTGAAAACCTGGCTGGACGCCGTCGGATCGCCCTGAGCGGGAGGCCGGGGCCCGAGCCGTTACAATGACCGGCCCCGAACCAGCCACGGTTTCCCGCACATGATCGTGCTCGAGGGCCAACCGGCCCTGTCGCCGTTCCGCCGCGAGCGGCTCGAGGCTCGCCTCCGCGCCCTGCATCCCGACCTCCGCGTGACGGGGACCTGGCATACCTACTGGGTGCTGCCGCGCCCGGGCGCAACGCCCGACCCGGTGGCGCTGGCCCGCATCCTGCAGACCGTCGAGGCACCGCATCCGCGCGCCGCCGGCATCGTCAGCCGCTTCGTCAGCACGCGCGTGGGCACCATTTCCCCGTGGGCGAGCAAGGCGACCGAGCTGATGCACGGCGCCAACCTGCCGGTGCAGCGCGTGGAGCGCGGCATGCGCATCGACCTTGCCGGCTGGCCGTCCGATCCCGCGGTGCAGGCGGTCGTCGGCAAGGCATTGCATGACCCGATGACGCAGTCGCTGCTCGAGGACGCGGCAAGTGCCGGGCACCTGTTCGCGACACCGGCGCGCGGCGATGTCGAGCGCATCCCGCTGGCGCAGCTGGAAGCGGCGAATGCCCGGCTGGGCCTGGCCCTCGCGCCCGACGAGATCGACTACCTGCGCGAGCGCTATGCGGCGCTGGGTCGTGATCCGCACGATGTCGAACTGATGATGTTCGCGCAGGCGAACTCCGAGCACTGCCGCCACAAGATCTTCAACGCCAGCTGGACGGTGGACGGCGAGGACCAGCCGCGTTCGCTGTTCCGCATGATCAAGAACACCCACGCCAAGACGCCGGAACACACGCTCTCCGCCTACAGCGACAACGCTGCGGTGGTGGCCGGGTATTCCGCGCGGCGCCTGCGCGCGGAAGGTGCCGCTGGCGAATGGCGCCTGCAGCCGGAGCAGGAGTCCGCCTTCGCGATCAAGGTGGAGACGCACAACCATCCCACCGCGATCTCACCCTTCCCGGGCGCATCCACCGGTGCCGGTGGCGAGATCCGCGACGAAGGCGCGACCGGTCGCGGTGGCAAGCCGAAGGCGGGCCTCGTCGGCTTCTCGGTGTCGCACCTGCGCGTGCCCACGCTGCCGCAGCCGTGGGAAGGCACGCGTGCGCTGAACCCGCGCATGGCGTCTGCCTACGACATCATGATCGAGGGACCGATCGGTGCCGCGGCATTCAACAACGAATTCGGCCGTCCCAACCTGACGGGCTATTTCCGCACGTTCGAGCAGCCCGAGCGCGATGGCCTGGTGCGTGCGTACGACAAGCCGATCATGCTGGCCGGTGGCCTGGGCGCGATCGATCCTGCACTCGTGGAAAAGCGCCGGCTGGCGCCGGGGGATGCGGTGATCGTTCTCGGCGGCCCGGCGATGCTGATCGGCCTCGGCGGAGGTGCCGCCAGTTCCGTGGCCTCGGGCGAAAGCGACGAGCAGCTCGATTTCGCCAGCGTGCAGCGCGACAACCCGGAGATGGAACGCCGCGCGCAGGAAGTCATCGATGCCTGCGTCGCGCTGGGCACGCGCAATCCCGTCCGCAGCATCCACGACGTGGGCGCGGGCGGCCTGTCGAACGCGATTCCCGAACTGCTGCATGACTCCGGCGTGGGCGGTGTCATCGACCTCGACCACGTGCCGAGCGATGATCCGTCGCTGTCGCCGATGCAGCTGTGGTGCAACGAATCGCAGGAACGCTACGTGCTCGGCATCGCGGCCGACCGCGTCGCCGAATTCGCCGCACTCTGCCTGCGCGAGCGCTGCCCGTTCGCCGTGGTCGGCCATGCCACCGCGGAAGAACGCCTGGTGGTGGGCCATGGTGCCAACACCGGCAATGCGTCGGCGGCTGGCCACGACTGGGCGATCGACCTGCCGATGGACGTGCTGTTCGGCAAGGCGCCGAAGATGCATCGCGACACGCAGCATGCCGATCCGGTGCGCTGGCCCACGCTCGATACCGGTGCGCTCGACCTGCACGATGCCGCCTTGCGCGTGCTCTCGCATCCGGCGGTGGCGTCCAAATCCTTCCTCGTCACCATCGGCGACCGCAGCGTGGGTGGCCTCACCGCGCGCGACCAGATGGTCGGCCCGTGGCAGGTGCCGGTGGCCGATTGCGCGATCACGTTCGCCGGCTACGAAGGGTTCGCCGGCGAAGCGATGGCGATCGGTGAACGCACGCCGCTGGCGCTGGTCGATGCGGCCGCGTCCGCGCGCATGGCCGTCGGCGAGGCGATCACCAACCTGTGCGCGGCCCCGGTGGCCTCGCTGGATCGCATCAAGTTGTCCGCGAACTGGATGGCTGCGGCCGGTCACCCGGGCGAGGACGCCAAGCTGTTCGATGCGGTCCAGGCCGTGGGCATGGATCTGTGCCCGGAGCTGGATCTTTCGATTCCGGTCGGCAAGGATTCGCTGTCGATGCAGGCGCAATGGGCGGATGCCGGGGGCGCCACGCAGCAGTCGGTCTCGCCGGTGTCGCTGGTCGTCACCGCATTCGCGCCGGTCACCGACGTGCGCCAGCAACTCACACCGTTGTTGTCCCGTGATCAAGGCACCGAGCTGTGGCTGATCGGACTCGGCGGCGGCCGTCGCCGCATGGCCGGTTCGATCCTGTCGCAGGTGCACGGTGCGTTCGGCGGGCGCGGCGGCGTGCCGGACCTGGACGAGCCCGCGCGCCTGCGCGGATTCTTCGAACTCATCCGCGACGCACGCGAGGCCGGGTTGTTGCTGGCCTACCACGACCGTTCCGACGGTGGCGCATTCACGACGCTGTGCGAGATGGCGTTCGCCTCGCACCTCGGGCTCGATATCGTTCTGGATGGCTGGGCCGGCAACCACGGCGACGACCTGTTCGAGGTGCTGTTCAACGAGGAACTCGGCGCCGTCGTGCAGATCCACGCCGAGGACCGTGCCGAGTTCGCGGACCTGGTGGCCGAGCACGGGCTCGTGGAATGCGCGCAGCGCATCGCGCGCCCGACCACCGCCGACGACATCCGCGTGATCGACGATGGCGAGACGCTGGCCGAGTGGTCGTGGCAGGCGCTGTTCGATGCCTGGTGGTCGGTGACGCATGCGATGCAGGCCGCGCGCGACAACCCGCTGGCCGCGGAAGAGGAGCGGGCATCCGTGCGCCGCTTCGATGCCATTGGCCTGAAACCCAAGCTGGCGTTCGATGCAGCCGAAGACATCGCCGCGCCGTTCATCGCCACTGGCGCGCGACCGCGCGTGGCCATCCTGCGCGAGCAGGGCGTGAACGGGCAGGTGGAAATGGCCGCCGCCTTCATGCGTGCCGGCTTCGACGCGTTCGACGTGCACATGAGCGACCTGATCGCCGGCCGCCACGACCTGGCTGATTTCGCGGGCCTCGCGGCCTGCGGCGGCTTCAGCTATGGCGACGTGCTGGGCGCGGGCCGCGGCTGGGCCACGTCGATCCTGGAGCGCCCGGCGCTGCGCGGGATGTTCGAGGACTTCTTCGCGCGCGGCGAAACCTTCAGCCTGGGCGTGTGCAACGGCTGCCAGATGATGTCGCAGCTGAAGGGCATCATTCCCGGCGCGTCGCATTGGCCGGAACTGCTGCGCAATGCCAGCGAGCAGTACGAGGCGCGACTGGCGCAGGTCGACGTGCCGCACTCGCCCTCGGTGTTCCTGCGCGGCATGGCCGGTTCACGCCTGCCGATCGTTGTGGCGCACGGCGAGGGCCGCATGCAATTCGCCAGCGCCGTGGACCAGGGCGCGGTATCGGTGGCGGCACGCTACGTGGAGGGCGACGGCCGCGTGGCCACGCAGTACCCGGCCAACCCGAACGGCTCGCCCGACGGCATCGCAGGTGTGTGCAGCGATGATGGCCGCGCGACGATCCTCATGCCGCATCCCGAACGCACGCTGCGCACGGCGAACCTGAGCTGGCACCCGGCGGACTGGGGCGATGATTCGCCGTGGCTGCGGATGTTCCGCGAAGCGCGCGCCTGGGTCGGTTGAATGCCCCACGCAGATGCACTGCCGATCATCCTGCTGCCGGTCGGCACGGATGATGCAGCGCTGGATGCGTGCCTCGCCGCGCTCGATGCCGGCACGCCGCCAGGCAGCCGCGCCTGGCTGATCGATGACGCGCAGGGCGGGCCGCGTTGCGATGCCATCCTCGACGCGTGGCTACGGTCCACGCCGCTGCAGGCGGAATACACCCGGCGCGACCACGCGATCGGCGCCAGCGCCCACCTGGACGAGGCGCTTGCCATCTGCGGCGAAGCCGACGTGGTGGTGCTCGCAGCGGACAGCGTGCCGGTGCCGGGCTGGCTCGGCCAATTGCATGCCTGCCTTGCGCGCGATGCCTCCATCGGCACCGCCACGCCGTGGGGCAACCTTGCCGAAGCCGCGTCGTGGCCACGGCTCGACGACGTCAATGCGCTGCCGGAGTCCCCATGGCTGCTGGCGTCGGCACTGCGCGACATGGCGCACCTGCATCCGGAACTGCCCGCCGCCGGCACGCATGCGGTGGCGCTGCGCGGCCGCGCGGTGCGTCGCGCGGGCGGCCTGGACAAGGCCAGTTTCCAGTCGTGGCCGGCCGCGTTGGCCGATCTCTCGCTGCGGCTCGCGGGCCTGGGGTGGCGCAACGTGCTGTGCGAGGCCGCCTTCGTCGGCCGCACGCACGAGGACCTGCCCGGGGACGGCGACTACGACGCATTGGCCGCGCGCTGGCCCGACTGGCACGCGCGCATGGCGCACTTCGTGATGGACGATCCGCTGCGCGTGCGTCGCGAGGAGCTGGCCGCACGGTTTGCCGTCGCCGAGCCGGTGTCGCCACAGACGGACCTGTTCGCGTGAGTGGCGATGGCATCGCCGCGGTCGTGGTGACGCATCGCAGCGCATCCACCATCGACGCCTGCCTGCGTGCACTGCGCGCGGCCGAGGGCGTGACCGAGATCCGCGTCATCGACAACGGCTCCGACGACGACACCATGCCCACCGTGCAACGGCATGCGATGGCCGATGCGCGCGTACGCTTCGTCGCCAACCCCGACAACCCCGGCTTCGCGATCGCGTGCAACCAGGGAGGGCGCGGCAGTACCGCGCCGTGGCTGGCCTTCGTCAATCCGGACCTGGAGGTCGCGGCCGAT
>Ga0208892_1000005_pt1 | contig 24015 bp, 22 predicted proteins | sample SoimicmetaGmgHAC_FD_188336 | JGI IMG/M metagenome (GOLD analysis project Ga0208892, IMG submission 188336) | Soil and rhizosphere microbial communities from Laval, Canada - mgHAC (SPAdes) (version 2) | ecosystem: Environmental > Terrestrial > Deep subsurface > Rock core/Sediment | place: Laval... | reverse complement strand
GTCGATTACACGGCGACCTCCGGGGCCGGTCGCACGCCGGAGCAGGAGGCCGCGGAATTCCGGCAGGCCGAACTGTCGTTCAAGGTGGATCCGGCGCGGCACCTGCTGGATGGCGATGCCACGCTGACGTTTCGCGCGATATCGCCACTTGCGCGGTTTGCCGTCGAACTTGATCCGCGATTCGCCATGTCCCTGTTCGCCGTGGATGGCACCCCGTTGCCCCCCACGGCGCGCCCCGATCCGGATGGCCGCATCCGTTTCGACCTGCCCAAGGCCGTGCCCGCCGGTGGTGAGTTCACGATCCACGTGGTGTATTCGGGCCAGCCTCAGGTCGCCAAGCGCGCACCCTGGGATGGGGGCATCGTCTGGGCCACCGCGCCCACCGGGGAACCCTGGATCGCCACCGCGGTGGAAGGGGAGGGCTGCGATCTGTTCTGGCCCTGCATCGACCATCCGATGGGCAAGCCCGGCCGCGTGATCCAGCACGTCACCGTGCCCGCCGGCCTGACCGCTGCAAGTAACGGCCGCCTGCTGGGCGTGGACAAGCGCGATGGCTGGTGGACCTGGAACTGGAGCGCGCGCCAGCCCGACACGTACGCAGTGGCGTTGAACATCGGTCCGTACGAGCTGCTGCACGACACGTACCGCAGCCGCTTCGGCAACACCCTCCCGATGGACTTCTACTACCTGCGCGGCAACAAGGAAAAGGCGCAGGGCCTGTTCGCCGAACTGCCGCGCTTCCTCGACTTCTTCGAGGAGTGGGTGGGGCCCTATCCCTGGGGCGACGACAAGGTCGGCGTGGTCGAGACGTCGCATCTGGGCATGGAACACCAGACCATCAATGCCTATGGCAACGGGTACAAGAAAGACATCAACGGCTACGACTGGCTGATGAACCACGAGTTCTCGCACGAATGGTTCGGCAACCAGGTCACGAACCGGGACTGGGACGACATGTGGCTGCACGAAGGGTTCGCCATGTACATGCAGCCGTTGTACCTGGGGTGGCTGCGCGACCGCGTGCACTACGACGCGGAAATGCTGCGCCAGCGGGGGCTGGTCGCCAACAGGTTCGCGATGGTGAGCGGCCGACCGCGCCCGCACGGTGATCCGGCGGCCGAGGCCATCGATCCCGGCACGGACATCTACTACAAGGGCGCGTGGATCCTGCACACGCTGCGCAACCAGATTGGCGATGCCGCGTTCCGCCGCACCATGCGGGAGCTGGTCTACGGGCGCGACGACCCGAAGCCAGGGAACTTCAAGCCGCGCTATGCGACCACGCGCGACTACGTGGAGATCGTCAACCGCGTGACCGGCAAGGACTGGTCCTGGTTCTTCGACGCGTACCTGCATCACGCGGCGATACCGGAACTGCTGGCGGAGCGCGACGGCAACACGCTTCGCGTGCACTGGCAGACCGGTGACGGCAAGCCCTTCCCGTTGCCGGTCGACGTGCGCGTGGGTGATCGCGTGGTGCACCTGCCGATGGCCGGGGGGCGCGGGGAAACCCCGATCGCCTCCGGCGAGAGCTATACGCTGGATCCGGACGGCAAGGTGCTGCGTGACCTGCCGGAGATCGCCACGTGGAAATCCGACCAGGCCGAGCGCGAGAAGGCCGCGAAGGCAGCTGCAACCAAGCAGGGCGGGTGAGCCGTGTCGCGCATGCTCCAGTTCATCCTGCTGCTCACCGTCTCCAACGTGTTCATGAACCTGGCGTGGTATGGGCACCTGAAGTTCAAGGAGAGTCCGCTATGGCTGGCGATCCTCGCGAGCTGGGGGCTGGCCTTCCTCGAGTACTGCTTCCAGGTGCCGGCCAACCGCCTCGGCTCCGGCGTGATGAGCGTGATGCAGCTGAAGATCCTGCAGGAGTGCATCACGCTGGTGGTGTTCACGGGCGTGGCCTGGGTGCTGTTCGGCGAGACACTGCGCTGGAACCATGCCGTCGCCTTCCTCTGCATCATGGGGGCGGTGTACTTCACCTTCCACGGCAAGCAGTGACGACCGGCGGCGGCGCGCATTTACAATGCGCGGATGATCCTCAACATCGCCGCCTACCGCTTCGTGCCCATCGATGACGTCGATGCGCTGGCCGCGCGCATCCAGGGCCTGGCCGTGGACGCCGGCCTGCTTGGCACGGTGCTGGTCGCGCCGGAAGGCGTGAACCTGTTCCTTGCCGGCACCGAAGCCGGGGTCCACGCGTTCCTCGACCAGTTGCAGGCCGATGCGCGTTTCGAGGGCCTGGCCGTCAAGCGCAGCTTGAGCGCGCATGTCCCGTTCGCGCGGCTGAAGGTGAAGCGCAAGCGCGAGATCATCGCGTTCGCCGGTCGCGACGCGCCGACGGGGGCGGATCGTGCCCCGGCCGTCGCGCCGCACACGCTCGCGCGCTGGCTGCGCGCGGGGCACGATGACTCAGGTCGCCCGGTGGTCCTGCTGGACACGCGCAATCGCGAGGAGGTCGCCCATGGCACGTTCCGCGACGCGCTGAGCCTGCCCATCGACAACTTCAACGACCTTCCGGCCGCGCTCGACACCGTGCGCGATGCACTCGCGGGTGCCGCCGTGGTGAGTTTCTGCACGGGTGGGATCCGTTGCGAGAAGGCGGCACCGTGGCTGGCCGAAACCGGGATCGACCACGTGCACCAGCTGGATGGCGGCATCCTGGGATGGTTCGAGGCTGTCGGCGCGGATCACTACGACGGCCGCTGCTTCGTGTTCGATGAGCGCGTGGCCCTGGATCCCGGGATGCGGCCGCTGCACGACGCACCCGTCGATCCCCAACATCAATCCGGAGCCTCGCACGCATGAGCTGGATCGCCCTCGTCGTACTCGTCCTGCTCGCATGGCTGGCGTTCAAGGCGATCGGATTCATGGTGCGCATCGCGCTGTGGGTCGCGATGGCCGCCGTGGCGTATTGGTTGTTCGCCCAGCTGTTCGGCTGGCCGGTGCCCTTCGGCACCGGCTGAGGGATCAGCCGCGATCGCGCGGGGGCTTGCGCGGTCCGCCGCCCGGTCCGCCATGCGGGCGGCCACCAAACGGCTTGCGCGGTCCGGCGCCCGGGCCCGGGCGTCGTGCGCGCGGGGCGGGTGCGTTGATGTCGTCGTCCGTGGCCGGGCGCATCTGGATCGGACGGCCCGCCACGCGCACCTTCTTCATGTAGGTGAGCAGGTCGTCGGGCATGCCTTCGGGCAGGTCCACCAGCGAAAAATCGTCGCGAATGTCCACGCGGCCGATGTGGCGCGCATCGAGTTCGGCCTCGTTGGCGATGGCGCCCACGATGTTGCCGGGCTTCACGCCATGCGCATGCCCCACGTCGATGCGGAACGTCTGCATCGCCACGTCGCCTGCCGGCATCGGCGCGCGCGCCGGGCGTTCGGAACGTTCGCGCGGTTCGCGGGCCGGGCGGTCGCCCCGCTCGTGCCGCTCATGCATCGGCGCCGGCGGCGGCTCGTTGCGGGCGTCCAGCAGCAGCGGGGTCTTGCCCTGCTGCAGGTGGGCGAGGGCGGCGGCGATTTCGGCCATCGGCACGTTGCGCTCGCTTTCGAAGCGCTCGAGCAATTCCCGCAACGGCGCGACCCCGGTGGCGGCCAGCGCGGTGGTGATGCGATCGAAGAACTTCTCGACGCGGCGGTCGTTCACCGCGTCGACGGTCGGCAGGCTCATCGGTTCGATCGGCTGGCGCGTCGCCCGTTCGATCGCCCGCAACATGCCCTTCTCGCGCGGGGTCACGAACAGGATCGCGTCGCCCTGGCGACCGGCGCGGCCGGTGCGGCCAATGCGGTGCACGTAGCTTTCGGTGTCGTACGGGATGTCGTAGTTCAGCACGTGGCTGATGCGCTCCACGTCGAGTCCGCGCGCGGCCACGTCGGTGGCCACGAGTACGTCGACCTGCCCGTCCTTCAGGCGCTGGATGGTGCGCTCGCGGGCCTTCTGGTCCATGTCGCCGTTGATCGCGGCGGCGGCGATGCCGCGGGCCTGCAGTTTCTCGGCCAGTTCCTCGGTGGCGATCTTCGTGCGCGAGAAGATGATCATCGCGTCGAACGGTTCGGCCTCGAGGATGCGGGTCAGCGCATCGAGCTTGTGCACGCCGCTGACCGACCAGTAGCGCTGGCGGATGTTGGCCGCCGTGGTGGTGCTGGCCTTGATCGCCACCTCCACCGGGTCGCGCAGGTAGGTCTGGGCGATGCGCTTGATCGGCGCAGGCATCGTGGCGGAGAACAGTGCCACCTGGCGCGTCTCCGGCGTGGCCTTCAATACGGCCTCGACGTCGTCGATGAAGCCCATGCGCAGCATCTCGTCGGCCTCGTCCAGCACCAGCGCGCGCAGCGCCGACAGGTCGAGCGAGCCGCGGTTGAGGTGGTCGATCACGCGGCCGGGTGTCCCCACGACCACGTGCGCGCCGCGGCGCAGTGCCGTCAGCTGCGGCAGGTAGCTCTGTCCGCCGTAGATCGGCACCACGTGGAAACCGGGCAGGTGATGCGCGTATTTCTGGAAGGCCTCGCTGACCTGGATGGCGAGTTCGCGGGTCGGCGCGAGCACCAGCACCTGCGGCTTGTTGGTCGCGGCATCCAAGCGCGCAAGCATCGGCAGCGCGAACGCGGCGGTCTTGCCTGTGCCGGTCTGGGCCTGGCCGAGCACGTCGCGGCCTTCCAAGAGCGGCGGGATCGTCGCGGCCTGGATGGGCGAGGGCGATTCGTAACCCACGTCCGCCAGCGCGCGCAGCAGCGCGTCCGACAGGCCGAGGTCGGTGAATTTGAGGGTGGGGGCTTCTTCTGTCATGGCAATGGCGCCGTCGAGGGGCACGGGTCTCGGAGGGAATCGGGAAAACACCGGACCCTGCGAACGGCTCGCATCATCCCACGCGATAGGCGCGGGGCCGTGAGGAAGGGGTGGTGTCGAGGCCTGAAGTGGCCAGGGGACGCGCAGCATACTCCTCCTCGACCATCGCTGCAGCGCAGCAGGGTTGAGATTGACTGCGGCGTGCCCCAGTCTGGACCCATGGAAGCCACGGACATCCCGCTCCCGGCCGGGCTGGCCGACCTCGCGTTCGACAATGCGTTCGTGCGCCAATTGCCGGGAGACCCGAGTGACGCCGCTGGAACGCGCCAGGTCCACGGCGCACTGTGGTCCGCGGTGAGTCCGGAGCCGGTATCGGCGCCACGCCTGCTGGCGTACTCGCCGGACGTTGCCGGGCTGTTGGGTCTGGGCGACGCGGATGTGCGGTCCGCGGCCTTCGTCCATGTCTTCGCCGGCAATGCGCTGTTGCCCGGCATGCAGCCCTATGCCGGCAATTACGGCGGCCACCAGTTCGGGCATTGGGCCGGGCAACTGGGCGATGGCCGCGCGATCACGCTGGGCGAGGTCGCCACGCCGGCGCACGGGCGGCAGGAACTGCAACTCAAGGGCGCGGGTCGGACGCCGTACTCCCGCACCGCGGACGGGCGTGCGGTCCTGCGCTCGTCGTTGCGCGAATACCTGTGCAGCGAGGCCATGCACCACCTTGGCGTGCCGACCACGCGCGCGTTGTCGCTGGTCGCCACGGGCGACGACGTGCTGCGCGACATGTTCTACGACGGCCACCCGGCGTACGAGCCCGGCGCGGTCGTGTGCCGGGTCGCGCCATCGTTCATCCGCTTCGGGCATTTCGAGTTGCCGGCATCGCGCGGCGACACCGCGCTGCTGGAGCGCCTGCTGCGGTTCTGCATCGCCCGTGATTTCCCGCAGTTCCACGATGCCGGACCGGCCGCGTGGGGCGACTGGTTCGGCGAGGTCTGCGCGCGCACCGCACACCTGGTGGCGGAGTGGCAACGCGTCGGCTTCGTGCATGGCGTGCTCAACACCGACAATATGTCGATCTTGGGGCTCACCATCGACTATGGCCCCTACGGGTGGATGGGCCCGTTCGACCCCGGGTTCACGCCAAACACCACCGACCGCGAAGGCCGCCGCTACCGCTACGGCTGGCAACCGCGTGTCGCGGCGTGGAACCTGTCGCGACTGGCCGGCGCGCTGTCCCCGCTGATCGATGCGAACGTCCTGCAAGCCGGACTGGATGGCTATGGGCGGGCCCTGGTCGAGGCGCTGCGCGGCAACGCCGCCCGCAAGCTCGGATTGCGTGATGCGGATGCCGCCGCGTTGCAGATGCTGGAGGCGTTCGAGTCATTGATGCAGCGGGCGCGCCTCGACATGACGCTTGGGTGGCGCGCGTTGTCCACGCCGGATGCCACGTCGGTGCCGGCGCGCGAGCTGTTCGCGGAGGCGGCCTACGATGCGGCGCTGCTCGATGCGGAAGCCGCCGCACTGGATGACTGGCTGCGCGCGCTCGGCCGCCAAGTGCGTTCGGAAGCGATGGATGCGGATGCACGCATCGCGCGCATGCGCGCGGCGAACCCGCTGTACCTGCCGCGGAACCATCTTGCGCACGAGGCCATCGAGGCGGCAACGCGAGGCGACATGGGCGTGCTCGGGCGGCTCATGCAGGTGTTGCGCATGCCCTATACGGAACAGCCCGGGGCTGGGGGCCTGGCCGCGCGCCCGCCTGATTGGGCATTCGACACGCCGGGCTGCTCGACGCTTTCGTGCAGTTCATGAACCGGTGATCCTGGGTTCATGGAGGCTGCGGCATACAGGACGCGTGTTCTTCTGGAGCAACGCCATGACCATCCGCATCGCCTCCGTTGCGCTCGTCCTTGCCGCCGCGACCCTCCTGTCGGGCTGCGCCTCGATGGGCGGCGACTTTGGCCAGGGCTATCCACAAGGCCAGCCCACGGGCGGCACCTATCCGGGGGATTACCCGGATGGAAATTATCCTGCATACCCCGGCCAGTACCCCCGCAGCGGGTATCCCGGCCAGGGTGGCTACACACAGAGCGTGGACGGCACGGTGGTGGTCAACGATCCGCGCAACGGACGATTCCGCCTGCGGCCGCTGTCCTACGGGAGCGAGGTTGAACTCTGGTATGACGGCAATACCACCTTGTGGTACCAGGGCCAGCGCATGGACCCCGCGGGGCTGGAGCCGGGCGACGGCATCCGTGTCGGCTACGTCCGGACGGGCGATGGCCGGATGTACGCGCAGACCATCGAAGTGACGCACAACGCGCGCATGCGCTAGGCGTCGCCGCGCACCACGTAGGTGCGGAACGCGATCGCGTCCTCCGCCCAGCGCGCGCTCGTGCTGCTCAGGATGTCGCTGAGCATGGCGATGTCCTGGGGATGGGCGTGATCGTCGAATGCGCGGGCGTGCACCAGCAGCGCGTAACCGCGCGCATGCAGCCATGACAGGTCGTTGAGGAGGTCTTCCAGCGCGTCCCAGTTGCGTCCGAACCCCTGCATGTCCGGGTATTCCACCGCGCGCGCGATCCGTTCCAGCAGCAAGGTCTTGTCCGGGTTGCCGCTCAGGTCGATGTCGATGCAGGCGACATGGTGCGCCGCGCACTGCAGTCGCAGCGGCGCCATCGCATCACGCGCAATCGGGACGATGGCTTCGCCACCGGCGTGCGCGGGATCGGGGAAGTCCGTCATGGCGTGGGCTCGAAGCGCTGGAACGTGCGGTAATGATCGCCGCTGTAGTACCACTCGGCGGGCGGCGTGCCGCCGGTGACGATGCGGCGGGTGGCGCGTGTCGACGCCCCCGGCGTTTCCACGGTGTACTCGTGGTAATAACCGCGCGGTTGGCGCGGCAGGTTGCCTTCGCGGTTCTCGAACACCGCGCCATCCTGGCGATGCGCGAACGGCCCGCCGGCACGGATGCGGGCCAGGGTCTCCATGGCTTCGCGTGGCAGCCCGGCCACCTGCGGCTCCAACGCCGGGCGTGACGGGTTTCGTGCGGCAGGCTGGGTGACTCTGGGTTGCGTGGTGACCGGCGCATCGGCCACGTGCGGACGCTGCATCCACGCCCAGAGCAGTCCCGCCACCACCAGCACCGCCAGCCAGGCGATGGCGCGTTGCATGCGCCCACTCGGCTGGCCCGGTTCCGTTCCCCGGCGGTGGTCGTGCATGATGGTGTCCGTTCGCGGGAGTGCCTGGGCGGATCTTATGCCAGCAACGTCAAGGCCACGGAATCCTGCCGTGGATGCCTACATCGCCAAGGCGGCGCCGTTCGCGCAGCCGATCCTCGAGGCGCTGCGCGACACCGTGCACGCGAGTTGTCCGGGCGTGGAGGAACAGATCAAATGGGGCATGCCGAGCTTCGTCTTCGGCGACGGCATCCTGTGCAGCATGGCTGCGTTCAAGCAGCACGTGACCTTCGGGTACTGGAAGCACGCGCTGGTGATGGGCGAGGGAGCGGAACGCGATGGCATGGGCAGCTACGGCCGCATGCACGCGCCCAAGGATCTGCCAACAAAGGCGCGTTTGCGCGCGGACCTGAAGAAGGCGATCGCGCTCAACGTGGAAGGCACCAAGGTGGCGAAGGTGGCCAGGCCCAGGCCCGCGGCCAGCGTTCCGGAAGACTTGGCCGCCGCGCTGGCAAGGAACGCGGCCGCGAGGAAGACCTTCGAGGCGTTCCCGCCCGGCCAGCGCCGCGAATACATCGAATGGATCGTCGAGGCCAAGCGTGCCGACACCCGTGCGCGGCGCCTGCTGCAAGCCATCGAATGGCTGGCCGAGGGCAAGCGCCGCAACTGGAAGTACGAGAACTGCTGAGGTGCCTCAGCGCGGTGGCGCGTCCGTGCGCAGCACTGGATAAAGGTTGTACGCGGCATCCCAGGCGGGGTGGCGGCGATAGAAGAAGTCCAGCCGCGCACGCGGCGATTTCGCGAACGCGGAGTCGGTAGCAAGCTTTCTTTCGAACTCGGCCTTGAGCGCGGGATCCCTGTCCAGCATCAGGCGGGCCTGTTCCTCGGCCACGTAGTCCTCCATGTATTCCTTCTGCTCGAAGGCGTTGTTCATTTCGCCCCAGGCCACCAGGGCATCCGGCGCCTGCGGCTCGAGCAGGTGCATCGCCAGGCGCGCGTTGGCCTGCGCGATCGGGACGAACAGCGAGCCGGCGCCCACGTCGCGCGTTTCCGGCGTCCATGCCCCCGCCAGGTCCACGCGCTGGTGGCCCTCGAACGAGGTCGCCGCGAACTTGGCCGCAGTCGCGTGCCAGGCCTGCACCGGCACACCACGCAGTGCAGCGTCCAGTCGCTCGTATTGCACGTCGTGCAGCTTGAGCTTCGGCTCCACCAGCGCGGCCCACTCCGCAGGCACGAAGTAGCCGCCCTTGGGCGCGACCACCGTGGTCTCCGGGACAAGCACGTCGCGCAGGGGGATTTTCCAGGTCACCGGCTTCGATTCGTCATACCGCGTCATTGGCGCGCCGGAGATGTCCGACGGCGTGCGGGTGTAGGCATAGCCGAGGAAGTCGATGGTGCGCGCCGCATCGGTGGCCTTGTACGTCAGCGGCACCGGGGTGCCGCCCAGTTCGCGCGCGCGGCCATCCGCGGCGGCCTCGACGTCGCGCCAGCGGCTGCCGTCGCGGGCGGCCATCGAGACCAGGTCGACGATCGCATTGCGCGTGATGCGCACGCGGGTCGGGTAGTCCTTCCACGAATGGGTCTCGACGAGGATGCCCATGCGGTTGCGCAGCACGAAGTAGCCGTTGGAGAACCGTGGCGGGCTCACGTCGTCCTCGAAACCGGACGCGGGGTTGTCCGAATCCACGAAGCTCGGATAGAACACCAGCGGCAGGGACTTCTGCGTCCCGAGTGCCTTCGCGAGGGCGTCGCGCACGTTGCGCCCCACGGCCCGCAGCGCCTCGTCGCCGGAGTTGGTGGGCTCGGCCGTGATCGACACGTCATGCCGGAACTTGGCGCCATCGGTCACGTGCAGGTCCATCTCCACCGCGGGGTCCCACGCGTCCACGAGTGCGAGCATGGCCTGCATTTCCGGCGCATCGGCCTTCATGTAGTCGCGATTGAGGTTGTAGCGCTGCGCGGTCACGCGGAAGCCCATCTCTTCGGGGCCGCGCTGGTTCGGGCGGTTCCATGCGCGGAAGTTCTCGTGGCCGTCGACGTTGAACACGGGGACGAACAGCAGCACCGCATGGTCGAGCGCACCCCGGGCGGCGCGGCCCGCGAGCATCTGCCGCAGCGCAAGGAACCCCGCATCCTTGCCGTCGATCTCGCCCGCGTGGATTCCGCCCTGCACCAGCAGCACCGGCAAGCCGCGGCTGCGCGCTGCCTCGGGGGTCAGTGCGCCACTCCTCGACACCGCCAGCCCCAGCATCGGGCGGCCTTGTGGAGTGGTGCCAAACCGGAAGCAACGCACCGCATCGGGATACGCCCGCTGGAATGCATCGCAGAGCGCGATGACCTCGTCGTACCGCCCGGTGTCATGGAACCCGCTGCGTTCCGCCACCGTCACCAGGGCATCCGTCCTGGCCGGGGTCGCGGCCTGCACGGCGGGCGCGAGGGCAGAGGCAAGCAGCAACGTGGACAACAGGCGCATCCGGGGCTCCGTTCGGTACTTGGGTTCGACCGAAGGATGGTATCGCGGCAGGCCGGATGCTCACGCCGCGTCGATATGTTGCCCCGCACAATTCGACGCAGTAAACCCGAGGAGTCCACCATGACGGAGCCCGTCATCCACGACGCCGCCAGCCATCGTTTCAGCACGGTGGTCGACGGTGTCACCGCTTATGCCGATTACTCGTTGAAGGATGGCGTGCTGTCCATCGACCACACCATCGTTCCGTCGGAGATCGGCGGGCGCGGAGTCGCCGGGGCGCTGGTGAAGGCCGTGGTGGAGCACGCACGGTCCACGGGGTGGAAAGTCCATCCGGCCTGCTCCTACGCCGAGGTGTGGATGAAGCGTCACCCGGAGTACGCATCGCTGCGGGCCTGAGCCATGGATCGACCTCCTTCCAGGTTCGTGTGCCCAAGCCTTGTCGTTTGCGCCATGGCGCTGCTGGCCATGTCCGGCTGCACGCCGCACGCGCAACCCCCTGCCACCGCTTCGGGCAAGGGCACGCCCGCGGCACCGCCCCGGGTGTCCCCATCCGTGCAGGACGTGGTGGTGCAGAAGCCCACGTATCTCATCGGGATCACCTACCCCAAGGCGAACGACCTGCCGGCGCCCCTGATGCAGGCAATGCAGGGTTATGCCGCACAGGCGCGTGCTCGCCTGGAGGCCGCTGCGAAGAACCTCAAGCCCGGCGATCCCGGCGTGCCCTACGACCTCAGCCTGGAATTCCGCGAATTGCCTGGCAACCACGCGTTGTTCAGGGCGATTGCGGCTGAAGGCAGCCTCTATTCCGGTGGCGAGCGGGGCGAGGCGCTGATCCGGCGCTTCGTGTGGGACGTTCCGGGCCAGCGCATGCTGACGGCTCAGGCCCTGGTCCCGGGTGCGGGTGGATGGCAGGCGATTTCCGCGTTCGCCAGCGATGCCCTGGTGACCCAGGCCAAGGCGCGGTTCGAGGCCGACAAGCTGTCTCCCGCGGAGCAGCAGAAGGCACTGGCCGAGCTCCGGCCGCTGGTCGAGAAGGGCACGCAGCCCGATGCCGCCAATTTCCAGGATTTCGAGCCACAGCTGGATGCGCAGGGACGCATGATCGGGCTGACCTTCGTGTTCCCGCCCTATCAGGTCGCCGGGTATGCCGATGGCACCCAGCAGGTGGATGTCCCGGCCAGCATCCTGTTGCCATGGGTGGCGCCGGACTTGCGCAGCCGCCTGGTGGTTCAGGACAAGCCCTGAAAAAAAACGCCGGGTCTCCCCGGCGTTTTTTCGCGATGCGTGGTGGCCCACCTCTCAGGGTTGGACCGTCAAGCCGCGGTGCTCCAGCAGCGGACGGATGTCCGGATCGCCGCCGTAGAAGTTCTTGAACAGTTGCATCGCATCCTCGCTGCCGCCACGCGACAGCAGCATGTTGCGGAAGCGGTCGCCGTTCTCGCGCTTCAGGCCGCCGTGCTTGCGGATCCAGGATGCGGTGTCGCGGTCCAGCACTTCGGACCAGATGTAGGCGTAGTAGCCCGCCGCGTAGCCTTCCATGATGTGCTTGAAGTACGGCGTCCGGTAACGCGGCGGCACCGGCGCATAGTCCAGCCCGATGTCGGCCAGCGCCTTCGCCTCGTACGCCATGACGCCCGACGCATCCGGGATGGCCGAGGCCGGCACCTGGTGCCATTTCTGGTCCAGCATCGCGGCGCCCAGGTATTCGGTGGTCGCGAAACCCTGGTTGAACTTGGCCGCCGCCATCACCTTGTCCAGCAACACCTTCGGCATCGGCGCACCGGTCTGCCAGTGCTTGGCGTAATTCTTCAGCACCTCCGGATCGTCGGTCCACATCTCGTTGACCTGCGACGGGTACTCCACGAAGTCGCGCGGCACGTTGGTGCCGGAGAAGTAGGGGTACTTCACGTTCGAGAACATGCCATGCAGGCAATGGCCGAACTCGTGGAACGCGGTGTTGGCGTCGTCCCAGGTCATCAGCCCGGGCTTGCCGGCGGACGGCTTGGTCACGTTGAGGTGCAGCGCCACCACCGGGTGCGTGCCCATCAGGTCGGACTGGTCCACGTAGGACGACATCCATGCGCCGCCCTGCTTGGACGCGCGCGCGAACGGGTCCACGATCAGGAGGGCCAGCTTGCTGCCGTCCTCGTTGAAAACGTCGTAGGTGCGCACGTCTTCCTGGTAGACCGGCAGGTCGGTGCGACGCTTGACGGTGATTCCGTACAGCCGGTGGGCGGCAAAGAACACGCCGTTTTCAAGCACGTTGCCCCATTCGAGGTACGGCTTGAGCTGGGACTCGTCGAAGTCGTACTTCGCCTTGCGCACCTTCTCCGAGTAATAGGCCCAGTCCCAGGCCTGCAACTGGAAGGTGGGCTGGTGCTTGGCCTTCTGTTCCTTGTCGATCATGGCCTGCAGTACCGCGCCTTCCTTGCGGGCATTGGCCACGGCCGGCTTGGCGAGCTTGGCCAGCATGGCGTTGATCGCCTCCGGGTTCTTGGCGGTTTCCTCGGCCACGGCGAACGCGGCATAGTTCGGGTACCCCATGATCGCCGCGCGCTCGGCGCGCAGTTTCATGAGCTTCGAGATCGGCGCGGTGTTGTCCCACTGGCCGCCGCGGCTGCCGCGGGCGAGCGACGCCTTCATGATCCGCTCGCGCAGCGCGCGGTTGTCCAGTTCGCTCAGTAGCGGCTGTAACGTGGTGTTGAGCAGGGCGATCCGGTACTTGCCATCGAGACCCTTGGACTTGGCATTGTCGGCCAGCACCTGGATCTGCTCGTCACTCAAGCCGGAAAGTGCGTCGCGCGAATCCACCACGACGGCGGAATCGTTGGCCTCGGCCAGCACGTTCTGGGTCAGCGTGGTCTGCAGGCTGGCGATCTCGGAATTCAATGCCTTCACCCGATCCTTCTGCGCCGCATCGAGCTTGGCGCCGGACCGCACGAAGTCCACGTAGTAGCGGTCGATCAGGCGCACGCCCTGGGCGTCCAGCCCCAGCGCGTTGCGCGTGTCGTACAGTTTCTGGATGCGCGCGAACAGCTTTTCGTTGAGATACAGGCTGTCGTGGTGCGCGGCGAACTTCGGCGAATACTGTGCGTCGAGTGCATTGAGCGTGTCGTTGGTGTTCGCGCTGGTCAGGTTCCCGAAGACATAGCGCGCCCGCGACAGCACCTGGCCGCTGCGTTCCATCGCAAGGATGGTGTTGTCGAAGGTGGGTGGCTCCGGATTATTGGCGATCGCCTCGATTTCCTGCTTCTGCTCGGCCATGCCGCGGTCGAAGGCCGGCGCGAAATCCGCGTCCTTGATCTTGTCGAACTCGGGGTACTGGAATTCCAGCGGGCTTTGCTGGAAGAACGGATTTGCAGCAGTGGTGTCGGACATGGCGGGCGTCGAGGCGGCAGGGGGGGCGGCAGGCGCCGTCGTGGTGGCGCATGCGCCAAGCGTGGTGGCCGCGGCCAGGGCCAGGGCGCAGGCCAGAGGATGGCGGATCGGGCGTGTTGGGGTCATGAGCGGCTGTCGTCGTGAACAGGCCTTGAAGCGTACCCCAGCGCGTCCGCCGGATGCCAAGGCCGGATTCACGCCCCTCCGACCGCGGCCTGTCCATGCTGGGCGCATCTTTCCCCGAGGAGTACCACCCATGGGCAACGTGACCAGCGTGATGACCGCCAATCCTGCCTGCTGCACCCAGGACAGCCCGCTCCAGGACGTGGCCAGGAAAATGCTCGACAACGACTGCGGCCAGATCCCGGTGGTCGACGCCGACAACCGGCCCGTGGGTGTGGTGACCGACCGCGACATCGCCATCCGCGTGGTGGCCAAGGGCACCGACCACGCCAGCGCCACGGCCAAGGACGCGATGAGCACGCCATGCAAGACCATCAAGCACGACATGGCCCTCAAGGACGCCGTGAACCTGATGGAAACCGAGAAGATCCGCCGCGTACCGGTGGTCGATGGCGACGGCAAGCTGGTTGGCATCGTTTCCGTGGCCGACCTCGCCACCAACGACAAGAAGGAAGCCACCGCCGAGGTGGTCAGTTCCGTGAGCCAGGCCCCTGCCCAGCGCTGAGGTTCACTTCTCCACGAACGCCCGCTCGAACACATAGTCGCCGGCCGTGCCGATGCGCGGCGCGGCGGTGAAACCCTTGGCATCGAGCAGGGTGCGCAGGTCGTCCAGCATCTGCGGGCTGCCGCAGAGCATCGCGCGGTCGTGTGCAGGATCCAGCGGGTCCAGCCCCAGCAGCTCCTGCATCCGCCCGGTCTCGAGCATCGCGGTCAGGCGGCCGCGATGGTCCTGCCCGTTGAACGCGAAGGGTTCGCGGGTGACGGCGGGGAAGTACAGCAGGCGATCGCGGACGAGCTCACCCAGCACCGGATGGTTCGGCAGCGTGGTCTCGAAGAATTCGCGATAGGCGAGGTCGGTCTCGTGGCGCACGCCGTGGCAGACAATCACGCGTTCGAAGCGTTCGTACGTGTCCGGGTCCTGCACGATCGACAGCCACGGTGCGAGCCCGGTTCCCGTGCCCAGCAGATAAAGGTTGCGGCCGGCATGCAGGTCGGAAATCAGCAGCGTGCCGGTGGGCTTGCGGCTCACGAGCACCGGATCGCCCACCTTCAGGTGTTGCAGGCGCGAGGTCAACGGACCGGCCTGCACCTTGATGCTGAAGAAGTGCAGCGTCTCCTCCCAGTTCGGGCTGGCCACCGAATACGCGCGCACCAGCGGCCGGCCATCCACCTCCACCCCGAGCATCACGAACTGTCCGTTCTCGAAGCGCAGCCCGGGATCACGGGTGGTGGTGAAGCTGAAATAGGCATCCGTCCAGTGCTGGACGGAGAGGACGGTTTCGGTGTGGTAGGCAGCGGACATGCAACGGGGCCAGGCAGGGATCGGAACGATCAGGCCGACATTTTAGCGGTCATGCACGATGAGCGATGATCACGGCATGGATGCGCGCCCGACCCTCTGGACAATCGGTCATTCCACCCGCCCTTGGGCGGAGTTCACGGGCATCCTGCAGGCGGCCGGCAGCCGCGTGCTGGCCGATGTGCGCCGCTTCGCCGGATCCCGCCGCAATCCGCAGTATTCCCGCGACGCAATGCCCGATGCGCTCGCCATGGACGGCATCCGCTACTGGCCGTTGCCCGCGCTCGGCGGCCGTCGCAAACCCGCAGCCGGCTCGCCCAACACGGCTTGGCGGGTCGAGGCGTTCCGCGCCTACGCCGACTACCTGGCGTCGCCGGACTACATCGAGGCACGCGACGCGTTGATGGCGACCGCACGCGTGGAGCGCACCTGCGTGATGTGCGCGGAAGCCGTGTGGTGGCGCTGCCATCGCCGGCTCATCGCCGATGATTTCACCGCGCGCGGCTGGACTGTCATGCACTTGATGGGACCCGGGCAGTCGCAGATCCACGAATTGAACGCAGATGCCGTGATGGTGGACGACGTGCTCCGTTATCCGGCGGGCGGTGCGGTGCAGGGCACGCTGGTCTGAAGCTCAGCGGTAGCCTGCGGCTTGCAATTCGAACAATTCAGCATAGCGCCCGCCCTGCGCCATCAGCTGCTCGTGCGTGCCCTGCGCCTCCACCTTGCCGCCGGCCAGCACCAGGATGCGGTCGGCCATGCGGACGCTGCTGAAGCGGTGACTGATCAGCACGGCCGTCTTGCCATCGCTGAGTTCCTTGAAGCGCCGGAACACCTCGTACTCCGCGCGCGCATCCAGTGCCGCCGTCGGCTCGTCGAGGATCATCACCTGCGCATCCCGCATGTAGGCCCGGGCAATCGCGATCTTCTGCCATTGGCCACCGGACAGGTCCATGCCCGTCTTCCACCGGCGGCCCACCAGCTGGTCGTAACCCAGCGGCAGGTCGGCGATCACCTCGTCGGCCATACCGCGCCTTGCCGCGGCCTCGATGCGCGTGCGGTCGTGCATCGCGTCGATCTGGCCCACGCCGATGTTCTCGCCCGCGGTCAGGTGGTAGCGCACGAAGTCCTGGAAGATCACGCCCACGTTCGCGCGCAGGTCGTCCAGGTCGTAATCGCGCAGGTCGCGGCCATCCAGCAGGATGCGGCCTTCGTCCGGGTCGTACAGCCGCGCCAGCAGTTTCACCAGCGTGGTCTTGCCCGCGCCGTTCTCGCCCACCAGCGCCAGCACTTCGCCGGCCAGCAGTTCGAACGACAGGCCGCGCAGTGCCCAGCGCTCCGCGCCTTCGTAGCGGAAGCCCACGTTGTCGAACACGAAGCCCTGCTGGATCGGTCGCGGCACCACGGCCGCGCCCGGCTTGCTGGTGATCTCGGGCTCGATCTTGAAGAACGAGTAGATGTCGTCGAGGTAGAGCGACTGGTTGGCCACCTGCGCGAATCCGGACAACAGGGATTCCAGCAGGCTGCGCAGGCGCAGGAAGCTGGACGACAGGAAGGTCAGGTCGCCGATGCTGAAGTCGCCACGCACCGTGCGCCACGCGATGTACGCATACGCGGCGTAGTAGGCCAGCGACCCCAACGCCGCCAGCAACGTCCCCCAGAACGCGCGCTTGCCCGCGATGGCCTTGTTGCCCTCGTAGAACTTCGTCGAGAGGGTCTTGAACCGATCGATCAGGAACCGGTTGAGGTCGAAGATCTTGACCTCCTTCGCCGTCTCCACGCTGGAACCGACCTGCTTGAGGTACTCCAGCTCGCGCCGTTCCGGCGTCCACATCGTGTTGAGGTTGTAGCCGAGGGTGTTGAAGTGCGATTCGCCGATGAACGCCGGGATCAGCGCCAGCGCCAGCAGCAGGATCAGCCAGGGCGCGTAGACGATCAGGCCGGCGGCGAAGGTCCCCACCGTCACGAAGTCCTGTGCCTGTCCGAACAGCTGGGCCATCAGGTTCATGCGGCCCATGGTCTGCATGCGCGCGCGCTGCAGGCGGTCCTGCAGGTCGGGGTCCTCGAAATCCTCCAGGTCCAGCGTGGCCGCGTGTTCCATCAGCCGGGCGCCGATGCGGTTGGTGAACTGCTCCGACAGCAGCCCGTCGGCGTAACCGACCATCCGGCCCAGCAGGTCGGAGAGCACCGCGATCGCCAGTTCAAGCAACAGCAGCAGCGACAGGTGGTCGAGCACGCCGCTGTGCCATGCCGCGGCCACGTCATGCGGCACGCCGTGTGCGACCAGGCGCACCGCCTCGTCGATGATCAGCTTGCCCACGTACAGCGCCGCCACCGGCAGCACCGCACGGACCAGGCGCAGCCCCATCGAGACCAGCGTCAGCGGACGGCTGGTGCGCCAGATGTCACGCAGGAACGGGGGAAGGTTGCGTAGCGCCTGGAAACGCTGGCGCAGGCTCAGGTCGGGGGTGGGGAGGGGCGGCGGCATCGCGACAGTCTGCACTGCCGCCGCGCAAACAGGGGTGAGTCCCTCAGCCCGGGGTCGCCACCGCGGTCTTGAGGTTGTCGAGTCCGCGCTCGAAATCCTTGCCGATCATGGCGTCCATGCTCACGAACACCGACATCAGCTTCGACATGAAGTTGTGATTCCCGGTCATGGTCCACGTAACCCGGGTGCCCGTGCCCTCGGCGGCCAGCGTCAGGTCGGTGGTGTTGTTCGATGCGAACGGTTCGATGAAATCCAGCTTGATCCCCACCTTGCGTGGCGGCACCGATTCGGTGATCTCCATCCGGCCCTTGCCGACCTGCTTGTTGCCTTCCCACGCATAGACGGCGCCCACGCCGCTGGCAGGTCCCGAATAGGTGGCCCTCATGGCCGGGTCGAGTTTCTGCCAGGGCGACCACTCGGCCCAGTGGTGGAAATCATCGATCAAGGCGAACACGCGCTCCGGCGGCGCGGGCACCACGGCACTGCGCGTGACGGTGTAGGTGTCGGGACGCGTCCACGCGTAGCCGAGCAGGGCGACGATGGCGACGAGCAGGACCAGCAGGATTTTCTTCAGCATGGCGAACACTCTAGTCAGCCCCACCAGAAGCATGTCGCGATGATGGCGTAGACCGCAACCAGGCCGGCGCCCTCGAGCCAGTTGGATTCGCCATCGAAGGTCACGAAGGCCGTGACGATCACCGCCAGTGCCACCGAGGCCACCAGCATCGGCGAGAACACCAGGTCCAGCGGCGCGAACCCCAGCGCATGCGAAAGAAGCACCAGCGCCGGTGCCAGCACCAGTGCGATCTGCAACGGCGAATTCACGATCACCGAGAACGCATAGCGCGACTGGTTCTTCGCCGCCAGCTGGACGCCCACCACGTTCTCGATCGCATTGCCCGCGATCGCCACGATGACCAGGCCCGCGAAGATCTCGTTGATGCCCAGCGCCTTCATCGATGGCTCGAGTGCCTGCACGAACCAGTCCGAAACGAAGGCCGCCGCGATCGAGGCCATGGCCAATACCCCGACCGCCACCAGCGCGGACCAGCGGGGCGGATCGCCGTGGCAACCGCCCTCGTCCGAGGACAGGTCCGTGGCTCCCTTCCGCAACGATGCCGGAAGCGACAGCACGAAGATCGCCAGCAGCACGATCGACACCACGACCGACAGCGTTCCTTCGTGTCGCGACGCCGGGGCATGCGCATAGGACGCCACCGAAGGCAATACCAGCGCCACCACCGACAGGACCATCATCATGGTGATCGCGCGGGCGCGCTCGGAGTCCAGTTTCTGCGTGCCGTGCTTGAGCCCGCCCACGATGAAGGCCAGGCCCAGCACCAGCAGCAGGTTGGCAAGGATCGAGCCGATCAGCGCGGCCTGCACCACACCCACCATTCCGGCCTTGAGCGCGAAGATGGCGATGAACAGCTCCGGCAGGTTGCCGAGGGCGGATTGCAGCACACCGGTCGCGCCGGGGCCGAAGCGGTCGCCCAGCTGTTCCACCGAATGGCCCACCACCGATGCCAGCAGGGCCATCGCCACCGCAGCGCAGAGGAACGGCACCAATGGACCGCCTGTGGCGCCATGTGTCAGGCCCGCGGCGGCGGTGACCACCGCGCTGCCACCGAGCAGCAGCCAGTCGTTGCGGGTGAACATGCGGGAGGGGGCCGTGGGAAGCGTGGCCATGCGGCAGTCCTTGGCGGGGATGCGGCATTCAACCATGCCGGCCGTGCAGCCTGCATCGCGTGGGCCGCCAAGGGAGAGGCGGTAAAATGGCGGTTTCCCCGTCATCGAGCCCCGCCTTGAGCGCCGACGCTTCCGCCCCCCGTCCTTCCGGCCCTGTCTCCATCCGCCAGGCCGACCTGATCCAGTCGATCGCCGATGCGCTGCAGTACATCAGCTACTTCCATCCGGCCGACTACATCCGCAACCTTGCCGCCGCCTACGCGCGCGAGGAATCGCCGGCCGCGAAGGACGCGATGGCGCAGATCCTGGTCAATTCGCGCATGTGCTACGAGGGCCATCGGCCGATCTGCCAGGACACCGGCATCGTCACCGTGTTCCTGAAGATCGGCATGGACGTGCGCTGGGACGACGCGACCATGGGCGTCGAGGACATGGCCAACGAAGGCGTGCGCCGTGCGTACCTGGATCCGGAGAACAAGCTGCGCGCCTCGGTGCTGGCCGATCCTGCCGGCAAGCGCCGCAATACCGGCGACAACACGCCGGGCGTGGTCAACGTGTCCGTCGTGCCCGGCAACACCGTCGAGGTGATCGTGGCGGCGAAAGGCGGCGGTTCGGAAGCGAAGTCGAAATTCGCGATGCTCAACCCGTCCGACTCGATCGTCGACTGGGTGCTGAAGACCGTGCCGACCATGGGCGCCGGCTGGTGCCCGCCGGGCATGCTCGGCATCGGCATCGGCGGCACCGCGGAGAAGGCGATGCTGCTGGCGAAGGAATCGCTGATGGAGCCGATCGACATCACCGACCTGCAGGCGCGCGGCGCATCCAACCGCGCCGAGGAACTTCGCCTGGAGCTGTTCGACAAGGTCAATGCACTCGGCATCGGCGCGCAGGGCCTGGGCGGCCTCACCACCGTGCTCGACGTCAAGGTCAAGGATTTCCCGACCCACGCCGCCAACCTTCCGGTCGCGATGATCCCCAACTGCGCGGCCACGCGCCATGCGCATTTCGTGCTCGATGGCAGCGGCCCGGTCACGCTGGATCCGCCGGACTTCTCCGATTGGCCGCAGATCGCCTACGACGCGTCGAAGGGCCGCAAGGTGGATCTCGATGCCGTGACGAAGGAAGACATCGCCACCTGGCAGCCGGGCGAAACCCTGCTGCTCAACGGCAAGCTGCTGACCGGCCGCGATGCCGCGCACAAGCGCATGGTCGAGATGCTCGACAAGGGCGAGGCGTTGCCGGTCGATCTCAAGGGCCGCTTCATCTACTACGTGGGGCCGGTCGATCCCGTGCGCGATGAAGTCGTCGGTCCCGCCGGTCCCACCACCGCCACCCGCATGGACAAGTTCACGCGCCAGCTGCTGGAACAGACCGGCCTGGTCGGCATGGTCGGCAAGGCCGAGCGCGGCCCCGCGGCCACCGATGCCATCCGCGACAACGGCGCGGTTTACCTGATGGCGGTCGGCGGCTCCGCCTACCTCGTCTCCAAGGCGATCAAGTCGGCGAAGGTGCTCGCATTCGAGGACCTCGGCATGGAAGCGATCTACGAGTTCGAAGTGCAGGACATGCCGGTCACCGTCGCCGTCGACAGCCGCGGCACGTCGGTGCACCAGACCGGTCCGCGAGAATGGCAGGCAAGGATCGGCAAGATCCCGGTGGCCGTGATCGAGGGTTGAGGCTCAACTGCCCGATGGCGCGGAGTCGCCGTCGGGCTTCAGCAGGTTGGCGTCGTTGCGTTCGCCCGCGTCGGTGACCTGCGCATCCAGCGTGCGATCCACCGACGTGTCGCGCGCATGGGCCGACTCGCTCGGCGTGGCTTCGATCGGCGCGCCGGTGTCCGTGCGGATCATCGCGACCTTCTGCACGCCGTCCGGCGGGGTGATGCCCGCTTCGCGCAACCGGCGTCGCACCAGGCGCATCGCCTCGCTGCGGGTCTTCGACAGGTCGTTGCGGGTCTGGTCGATCCAGCCGTGGTACTGGATGGTCGCGGCACTATCCGACAGCTCCTTGATCAGGGCGGTCGGCGCCGGGTCGCCCAGCACCCCCTCGATGCCCCGCATCGTGCGGATGCCCAGGTCCATCGCCTCGTTCCACGAGGCCGAGGTCGCCACGTTGGTGGTGAACTCGAAGCGCCGCCGCGGGTTGTGCGTGTAGTTCAACATCACTGACTTGAACACCAGCGCGTTCGGCAGCGTGAGCTGGTTGCCGTCCAGTGTCACCAGCTGCGTCGCGCGCGAAGTCAGCGAGGCCACGCGGCCCTCGTAGGTGTCGATGCGCACCAGGTCGCCCGGATTGAACGGCTGGCGGATGCTCAACAGCACGCCTGCGATGTAGTTCTCCACGATGTCCTTGAACCCGAAGCCCAGCACCAGGCCGACCACGCCGGCGGAGCCGAGCACGGCACCGACCAGCGAGGTCGCGCCCAGCAGGTTCAGCGCCGCCAGCAGGCCGGCGACGATCACGACGGTCTTCGCCGTCGTGCGCGCCAGGCCATCCATGTAGGGGTTGTGCCGGCTCAGCCGTTGCACCAGGCGCATGCGGCGACTGACCACGTCGCCCAGCCAGATGGAGAGCAGCACGATGGCCAGCGCGATCACCAGCAGGGGAAGCTCGGCCACGAGGTGGACAAGCTTGTCCTTGACCTCGCCGAGGGCCACGGCGAATCGCGCGCCGATGTCGGGGTCGAACGTGGTGGTGGGGGTCACAGTTGGGATTTGATCGGGAGAATGAATTTCTCGATCAGTTTCTCCTTCAACGGCCGCTTGCGCCAGCGCGCGTACGTGTAGGCGACGGTCGGCTTCATGTCCTGCTCGAACACCCCGGTCATCTTCGCGGCGAAGGCCGGATCGTAGACGTTGAGGCTGGCCTCGTCGTTGAGCTGGAACGAGCGCACGTCGAAGTTGGTCGATCCCACGGACGTCATCACGCGATCCACGATCAGCATCTTGTTGTGGATCATCGTCGGCTGGTACTCGTGGATCTCCACGCCGGCCAGCAGCAGGTCGCCCCAGTTCGCCTTCGAGGCCAATCGCACGCTGTCCGAATCGATGTGTGGCCCGGGGACGATCACCCGCACCCGCACGCCGCGATGCCGGGCCGCCACCAGCGCCTTGATGATCAGGTCGTCCGGCACGAAGTACGCGGCTTCGAGGTCGATGCTTTCCTGCGCCGCCGCGATCGCGAGCAGGTACATCAGGTGCATGCTCTCGCTGCCGCCAGCGGGCGAAGCCACGAACATGTGCGCGTCCACGTCGCCCTCGGGCCCCGCCTCCGGGAAATAATCCGGGCCGTTGAGCACCACGCCGGTGGTCTTGATCCAGTTGTCGTTGAACGCGGCCTGGAACTGAGCAGCCACCGGACCCTGCACCTTGAAGTGCATGTCGCGCCAATGGTCCGGATCCTGCGCGTGGCCCCGCCACTGGTCCGCGATGCCGACGCCTCCGGTGAAGGCGGTGGTGCCATCGACCACCAGGATCTTGCGGTGGGTGCGGTTGTTGATCCGGCCGAGGTTGTACCACTTGAGCGGGCGGTATTGCTGCACGTCGACGCCGGCGGCCTTCATCTCGTCCAGCAGTGCGCCGTCCATCTTCATGCTCCCGACCCAGTCCACCAGCATCGAGACCTTCACTCCGGCGCGCGCGCGTTCCTCGAGCGCATCGGCGAACTGACGGCCAGTCTCGCCCGACCAGTAGATGTAGGTCTCGAAGGTGATCGTGCGGCGTGCGCCGCGGATCGCGGCCAGCATGGACGGGAAGATCTCGTCGCCATTCTCCAGGTCTTCCACGCGGTTGCCATGCACGATGCCGGGACCCAGCAGCACCCCCATCTCGCGCCGGAACTGCGGATCACTGGCTGCATAGCGATGCTCGATCTTGCGTTCCAGTTTCTTTTCGGGCGTGGCGAAATTCATCGCCAGGACCGCGGCGATGAGGGTGATCACCACCGTGGCGAGGATGGTCCAGGTCATGCGGGGTTTGCTCCAGCGGGCGAAGGGCATCGTGTCGGGAGTGGGGAATGGGTCGCCCTAGGGTGCCGACCGCGGCGCGCAGTCAACGTGAATGGCTACCGGTTCAACACCCAGCCCAGCGCGAACAGGCCGAGCATCAGTCCGGCGATCGCAAGCTTGAGCGCAATTCCAACGGCGATGCCGAGCCAGGTGCCGAATCCCACCTTGGCCGCAGCGCCCAGATCGGCCTGCGCCAGGCTGCGGCGATGCAGCAACTCCCCGGCCAGCGCCCCCGCGAACGGACCCGCGAAAAGCCCGATCGGCCCGAGGACCAGGCCCCCAAGGGTGCCGATGGCCGCGCCGATCACCGCCAGGCGGCTGGCGCCAACGCGTTTGGCCCCATGGCTCCCGGCCCAGAAATCGATGGCCATGGAGGCCGCGGTGAGCACGCCCAGGACCGTCAGCATGACCGGTCCCACGTGCTGGAAATGGTCGGCCCAAGCCGCCAGCAGCAGTCCGCCGAACACCAGCGGAAGGCCGGGCAGGGCCGGGAGTACGGTGCCAACAATGCCCACAACCACAAGGATCGCGGCAAGTACG
>Ga0208892_1000003_pt1 | contig 30992 bp, 29 predicted proteins | sample SoimicmetaGmgHAC_FD_188336 | JGI IMG/M metagenome (GOLD analysis project Ga0208892, IMG submission 188336) | Soil and rhizosphere microbial communities from Laval, Canada - mgHAC (SPAdes) (version 2) | ecosystem: Environmental > Terrestrial > Deep subsurface > Rock core/Sediment | place: Laval... | reverse complement strand
GCGGTTGCAGCCACGCCAGGTGGAACTGCTCGCGACCAGTGCTCTTCGGCGGAGGCTGCCTGAAATAAGGATCCTCCAGCAGCGCGCCGAGCAGCAGCTCATCCACCACGCCGCTCGCGGAGAACGCGCCTTCGGCATCGAATGCCTGGCCGGTGTGCTGCAGGCACCACGCGTCCATCAGTGCATTGGCGGGCCCGGTGTCGAACCCGCGCACGTCGCCCGCGGCGGGCAGCAGCGTGAAGTTGGCGATGCCGCCCAGGTTGAGCACGGCGCGGTCTTCGCCGGCGTCGTGCAGCAGTGCGGCATGCAGCGCGGGCAGCAGGGGCGCGCCTTGCCCTCCCGCGGCCACGTCGCGGCGGCGGAAATCGGCCACGGTGGTGATGCCCGTACGTTCGGCGATCACCGCCGGGTTGCCGATCTGCAGCGTGAAGGGATGGGCCAACGCCGGTCGATGCCGGATCGTCTGGCCATGCGAACCGATCGCATGCACGCGGGCGCGATCCACGTCGGCTTCGCGCAGCAGGGTGAGTGCGGCGTCGGCAAACGCTTCGCCCACGCGGGTGTCGAGGACGCCGAATGTGTCCAATGAGTCCAGGTCGCCGCCCTGTCCAAGCGCCACCAGATGCGCGCGCAGGTCGTCGGCCCACGGCAGCGTCATCGCATGCACCAGGGTTGCATGCACCGGCGTGGCGTCGTCGAACGCCACGAGTACCGCATCGATGCCATCCGCGCTGGTGCCCGACATCAGGCCCAGGAACAGCCCATCGGCGTCGGCGGGTTGCATCAGCCCTTCTTCGTCTGCTTCGCGTCGATCGCGGCCACGCGCGTCATGTCCGGGTAGATGATCTTCTCGACCGTACGGATCTTCGCCATCGCGCGTCGGGTCTCGCCGCGGAAATCGGCCAGCGCGGCACCGTTCAGCGGTTCCGGTGGTGCCATCGTGACGGTGAGCGGGTTGCGGTACACGCCGTTGATGCGGAATTCGTAGTGCAGATGCGGGCCGGTGGACATGCCGGTGCTGCCCACGTAGCCGATCACGGTGCCCTGCGGGATGCGCTCGCCGGCATGGATGTGCGCATAGCGCGACATGTGCGCGTAGAACGTGGTCTGGCCGTGGCCGTGGTCGAGTTCCACCGTGTTGCCGTAGCCGTGCACCTGGCCCACCGATTTCACGCGCGCATCGCCGGCGGCCATGATCGGCGTGCCGATGGGCGCGGCGTAATCCAGGCCCTTGTGCATGCGCATGCGGCCGAGGATCGGATGCATGCGGTTGCCGAAGCCGGACGTCAGGCGCGCATACGGGATCGGCATGCGAATGAACGGGCGCTTCAGCGAACGGCCGTCCGCGGTGAAGTATTCGGGCTTGCCGTCGCGCGTGTAGCGGAACCCGGTGTGCGTCTCGCCGTCCACGGTGAAGGCGGCGGCCAGCACCGGACTGGTATCGACCAGCTGGCCGTCCTTCCAGGTCTGGTCGACCACCACGCTGAAGCGGTCGCCGGCATGCAGGTCGGATTCGAAATCGATGTCGTACTTGAAGATCTCGTCCGTCATCTCCTCGAAATTCTGGCGGGTCAGGCCCGCGCTGCGTGCGGAGGCGCGCAGGTCGCGGCCGACGGTTCCGCTCAGCACCACGGTGCGCGTATCGACGTCCTGCGGGACCAGCTGTTCGGTGACCTTGCCGCCGTCGAGGGTGAGCTGCACCTTGCCCTGGTCGCGCGGGAAGCGCAGGCCCTGCAGCGTGCCATCGGGCTTCGCATCGATCGCCAGTTCCGTGCCCGGGCTGAGGTGGGTCAGGTCGGCGCGCGCACCGGGATGCTTCAGCAACACCTGCAGGCCGGCGGGCGAGACGCCCATCGCCGCGAACAGTCCGCTCAGGGTCTGGCCCTTGCGGACGTTGACCACCTGCCAGTGCGGCGTGGCTTCGCTGGCCGTCGCCGTCCGGGGCAGGGGCAGGGGAATCGAAATCGACGCGGCGCGGGGCGCGTGCATTTTCATGTCGGGACGCATCGCGGCGTCCATGCCCGGCGCGATGGTGGCGACCAGCACGCCCATGCAACCGAGCAGGCTGGCATGCGCCCAGTCGCGGTGCGTCCAGCGCCCGGTGAATCCGATGGGCAGGCGTGCCGCCACGTGGCGGGCCAATGCGGCTTCGCGCAGGCGGCGCAGGCGGGAACGTCGGACGGGATCGGTGTGGGGGCTATGCATTCAGCTGTGTCCAGAGCGCGTGAAGATCGCGGCGACCGGCTACCATAGGCAAACGTTGAATGTTGCGTCAACCCCATGATTCAGCGAGGGTTTTTGTCGTCAATCCATTTAACGGCATATTTACATCGAGGTCGCATTTCGCCGGCCCATTCAGGAAGCGCACGTGTCAGACACCCCGGCCACCGACCTCATCGCCCGCGGCACCGAAGAGCTGCTCAAGCGCGAGGAACTTGAATCCCGCCTCAAGGAAGGGCGGCCGCTACGCATCAAGGCCGGGTTCGATCCGACCGCGCCGGACCTGCACCTCGGCCACACCGTGCTGCTCAACAAGATGCGGCAGTTCCAGGACCTGGGCCACCGGGTGATCTTCCTGATCGGTGATTTCACCGGGATGATCGGCGACCCGACCGGCAAGAACGTCACCCGCAAGCCGCTCACGCGCGAGGATGTGAAGGCGAACGCCGAGACCTACGCCGCGCAGGTGTTCAAGGTGCTGGATCGCGAGCAGACCGAAGTGCGCTTCAACAGCGAGTGGTTCGATGCGATGCCTGCCGCCGACATGATCCGTCTCGCCGGCCAGCACACCGTGGCCCGCATGCTGGAGCGCGACGATTTCGCCAAGCGCTACGCCGCGCAGCAGTCCATCGCCATCCATGAATTCCTGTACCCGCTGGTGCAGGGCTACGACTCGGTGGCGCTGAAGGCCGACGTGGAGCTGGGCGGCACCGACCAGAAGTTCAACCTGCTGATGGGGCGCCACCTGCAGGAGCACTACGGCCAGAAGCCGCAGGTGGTGCTGACGATGCCGCTGCTGGAGGGCCTCGATGGCGTCAACAAGATGTCGAAGTCGCTGGGCAACTACATCGGCATCGACGAACCGGCCATCGACATCGTCACCAAAACGATGAAGGTAGGCGACGACCTGATGTGGAAATGGATCGACCTGTTGAGCTTCGACATCGGGATCGATGAAGCCAGCCAGATGCGTGCGGCGATCGGCGCCGGCCAGCTCAACCCGCGCGACGTGAAGCTGCGGCTCGCGCGCGAACTGGCCGCGCGCTTCCACGATGCCGCGGCCGCCGAGACGGCGATCGCGGGCTGGAACGCCGCCGTGCGCGGGGAGGGTGACGTGACCAACCTGCCGCTGCACGAAATCCCCGTGCCTGCGGAAGGGTTGCGCATCGGCGCGCTGCTGACCGCGGCCGGGATCACGCCGAGCAATGGCGAAGCCAACCGCAAGCTCAAGGAGCGTGCGGTGCGCATCGACGGCGAGGTGTTCGAGGACGCCGCGCGCGTGTTCACACCCGGTTTCGAAGGCGTGCTTGCCGTGGGCAAGCGCAACTTCGCGCGGGTGCGCCTGGTCAGCGCCTGAGGCTGGCCAGGCTCAGGCAGCCCCGCCGATGTGCATGATCGCCATGCCCATCAGCACCATCACGCAGATGAAGCCGCCGAACCACACGAGGCTGCGCATGCGGTGGTTGTTGGCCAGGTAGAACAGGCCGTGCAGCACGCGGAACACCACGAACGCGGCGGCGAGCCAGCCGACATGCGTGGCATCCACGTGCGCGAACTGCGCCATCAGCACCGACGCCGCGAACGCGGGGAACGCCTCGAACGCGTTCAGCTGTGCGTTGTTGCCGCGACGCACGCGGCCGTCGTCCTGCTTGTCCAGCCAGGCGCGCGGATCGCGGTTGTCGTACTTCTGGCCGCCGGACTTGGCGAAGGTGATCCAGACGTAGGGCAGCAGGGCGGCAATCAGGACGCAGGCATAGGCAAGGATCATGGATGGCTCCGGGAGGGGTCAGTGCGTGGACTGCATCATGCGCTCGCGCGCGGCGCGGAAGGGATTGCCGGGGCGCCATTGCGGCCAGGCATGGCCATCGGCCAGGTCCGCCCCGAGCGCGTAGCCGGCATCCAGCAACTGCAGGATCCCTTCGAGTTTCCAGGTCTTCGCGTCGTACTCGTCGGCGGGCTTGTGGTAACGGTTCGTGGTGTAGTCGCGCTCCGCGGCTTCGCCCGCGGTCGTGCCGCCATCCACGAGGTCCATGCCCGTGCCGATGTCCATCGCCGGCACGCCGGCCTTGGCGAAGCTGAAATGGTCGGAACGGAAATACGAGCCCGCTTCCGGACGGGCCTCGCCGTGCACCGTGAGTCCCGCTGCGCGCGCATGCCGTACCAGCACGTCTTCCAGGCCCGAACTGCCGAGGCCGACCACCGTGAGGTCGCGCGCCTTGCCGATCGGCGCCAGCGCGTCGTAGTTGATCACGCCGACGGTCCTGGCCAACGGCAACACCGGGTGCGCGGCGTAGTACTGGGAGCCCAACAGGCCGGATTCCTCCAGCGTCACCGCGAGGAACACCACCGAGCGTGCCGGACGCGGCTGGCGCGCGGCGAACCGGCCCGCGGTCTCGAGGATCGCGGCCACGCCGCTGGCGTTGTCCACGGCGCCGTTGTAGATGTTGTCGCCCGGTTCGCCTGCATGCTTGCCCAGGTGGTCCCAGTGCGCCATGTAGAGCACCGCTTCATCCGGGTGGGTGCGCCCGGGAAGCACGCCGACCACGTTGCGCGACTGTTTTTCGTGGATGCTGCTCTTGAGGTCGACGCTCAGCGCGGCCTTCATCGGCACGGCCTTGAATCCGCGCGTGTTGGCGGCGATGCGCAGCGCATCGAGGTCGAGCCCCGCATCCGCGAACAGCTTCGCGGCCTGGTCGCCGGTGATCCATCCCTGTGCCGGCAGGCGCGGCGCCGGGTCGTCCTTCGCCGGCAGGCTGTACTGCGCGCCGGACCATGAGTTGCGCACCACGTCCCAGCCATACGATGCGCCGGGCGTATCATGGATGATGATCGCGGCCGTCGCACCCTTGCGCGCCGCTTCCTCGTACTTGTAGGTCCATCGCCCGTAATAGGTCATGCGCCGGCCTTCGAACAGCGTTTCGTCGTGCACGTGGAAGCCGGGGTCGTTGACCAGCATCACCACGGTCTTGCCCTTCACGTCGATGCCCGCGTAATCGTTCCACTGCTGCTCCGGCGCATCCACGCCGTAGCCCACGAACAGCAGCGGGCTGTCCTTGATGTCGACCTCGGTGCAGCCGGTGGTCGTGCCCATCACCACGTCGTCGCCGAAGGCCAGCGTGCGCGGCCGGCCGGCGACCGTCAGGGTGACCCGCGTGGCGGGATCGGCCACGGTCTCCACCATCGGCACCGTCTGGAACCATTGGCCATGGTTGCCGGGCTTCAGGCCGATGCGTTGCATCTGCGCCTTGATGTATTCGACGGTCCTGTCCTCGCCAGGCGTGCCGGGGCCGCGGCCTTCGAACGCATCCGAAGCCAGCGTGCGGTCGAGCGCGACGAAATCCGCCGCCGTGATGCGCGGGCTGAACACGTGGGGCGAAGCCGCGCCCGCCACGCAGGTGGCGAGGGCAAGTCCGAGCATCAGGCCGGGGTGGCGCATGGTGGTCCTCCGTGGGGAGGACAGATCGTAGCGTGTCGCGGCGCGCAGGCCGCGAGCGGACCTCAGTTGGCCGGCGCCACCGGGGTGGAGAAGCGCACCGCGGTGGCACCGGTGATCGCACCGACGCGCGCGCTCGAATGCACGTACAGCTTGACCTCGTGCTCGAACACCAGCGGGCCATCGATCACCGCGTTCGGGCCGATGATGATGCGGGGCGCACGCGGCGCGATGCTGATGTTCAGGCCGATGTTGTGGTTGTTCGGCTTGCGCACGCGCAGGCCCCCATGCACGTGCGAGCCCAGGCCGACGGTGACGTTCCCCGTGTAGGTCTCGACGCTGCCGGACACATCGTTCGCCACCAGGCCGATCGCGCCGCTGACCGTGTGGATGTCGCCGCCGATGCGACCGCCACTTCCGGAAAACACGTCGCCACTGACGGTCTGGACGCTGCCGACGACAGCCTTGCCGTCGAAACGCACGTCGCCGCTCACCGTTTCCACGCGCTTCGCGCCCACGTCCGGTGCCAGCGTGATGTCTCCGCTCACCGTCTGCAGGTCGCCGAGGCGCGAGCCGCTGCCGGCACGCAGGTCGCCGCTGACGGTGTCGATGTCGCCCGCCGTCACCTGCTGGCCCATGCGGACGTCGCTGCTGACGCCGTTGATGGTCCCCACGCGTGCGTGCTCTCCGAGCGTGATGTCGCCGCTCACGGTGTCGAGGTTCCCGGCGGCCTGGCCGGCACCGATGCTGATGTCCTTGCTCACATGGTCGATGTCCTGGGCACCGGCAGTGCTGGCGATCGCCAGCAGCAGGGCCGCGCCAAGCGCGTGCATCGCGGGAAGGGAACGGGTCATGGCGTGCTCCGGGAATGTCCGATGGAAGGAGCGTACGCGCCGTTCGCTACAATCGCATCCATCAGAAGTCACTGGGCCTTTCGTCGTGCCGGATCCCGTTCCCGCGTCCCGTCCCAAGCCGGTCGTCCTGCTGATCCTCGACGGCTGGGGCCATCGCGAGGATCCCGCCGACAACGCGCTCGCGCAGGCCGACCTCCCGAACTGGGACCGCCTCTGGGAGGGCTGCCCGCACACCCTGGTCCATACCGAGGGCCGCCACGTGGGCCTGCCGGACGGCCAGATGGGCAATTCCGAAGTCGGGCACATGAACCTCGGCGCCGGCCGCATCGTCTACCAGGACCTCACCCGGGTGGATGCCGCGATCGCCGACGGCAGCTTCTTCGCCAATGCCGCGTTGCTGGATGCCTGCGCGAAGGCGCGTGACGCCGATCGCACGCTGCATGTCATGGGCCTGCTCTCGCCGGGAGGGGTGCACAGCCATGAGGCGCACATCTTCGCGATGCTCGAACTCGCGCGACGCGCCGGCGTCAAGGACGTCGCGGTGCATGCCTTCCTCGACGGGCGCGACACGCCGCCGCGCTCGGCCGATCCGAGCCTGCGCGCGTTGCAGCAGTTGTGCCAGCGCCTCGGCAATGCGCGGATCGCCAGCGTTGGCGGCCGCTATTTCGCAATGGACCGCGACCAGCGTTGGGATCGCGTGCAGCGCGCATGGGACGCCATCGTCGAGGCCCGCGCCGCGCACGGCGCATCCGATGCCGTGACCGCGCTCGCGCAGGCCTACGCACGCGGCGAGAACGACGAGTTCGTGCAGCCCACCGTGGTGGGCGCGCCGCGACCCCTGCGGGACGGCGATGCGGTGGTCTTCATGAATTTCCGCGCCGACCGCGCACGCCAGCTCACCGCCGCGTTCGTGGATCCGGCGTTCGCCGGGTTCGAGGCGCGCCGCCCCGCGCTGTCCGCATTCGTGTGCCTGGCCGAATACGACGCGCGCCTGCCCACCACGCTCGCGTTCCCGCCGGACGACCTGCGCAACACCCTCGGTGAAATCCTCGCTGCGCACGGGCTCACGCAGCTGCGCATCGCCGAGACCGAGAAATACGCACACGTGACGTTCTTCTTCAGCGGCGGCCGCGAAGCACCGTATGCCGGCGAGGAGCGCGTGCTGGTGCCGAGCCCGAAGGTCGCCACCTACGACCTGCAACCGGAAATGAGCTGCCCCGAAGTCACCGCGCGGCTGGTCGACGCGATCCGCCACCAGCGCTTCGACGTCATCATCTGCAACATCGCCAATCCCGACATGGTCGGGCACACCGGCGATCTCGCCGCGGCGGTCAAGGCGGCCGAAGCGGTGGACGTGGCGATCGGTGCGGTCAGCGACGCGGTGCGCGACGTGCAGGGCGCGCTCCTGGTCACCGCCGACCACGGCAACCTCGAAATGATGCGCGACCCGACAACCGGGCAACCGCACACCGCGCACACCGTCGGCCCGGTGCCGCTGGTGTACGTGGGCGGACGCGCAGGCGCGACGCTGCGCGCCGGGGGCGCGTTGCGCGACATCGCCCCGACGATGCTCGACCTGCTGGGCATCCAGCCGCCTGCCGACATGAGCGGGCGCAGCCTGCTGGCCGGATGACGCGAACGTCCGCCCGCATCCTGCTGTTGGCGCTGGCCGTCGCCAGCGGCCTCGCGCCTGCGCAGTCGCAGCGCGACACCGAGCGCAAGCTGCGACAGCTGCGCGGTGAAATCAAGCAGGCCGCGCACGAGAAGACCGTCATCGGAGACCAGCGTGACGATGCATCGCAGGCGCTCAAGGCGGCCGACGAGCAGGTGAATGCCTCCGCCCGCGCGCTCGCGCGGACCCAGGCCGCAATCAGCCAGGAACAAGGCAGCCTGGCCACGCTGGAGCAGCAGCGGGTCGCACTGACCGCAAGACTCGCGGGACAGAAAGCCATCCTCGCCAGGCTCGTTCGGCAGGCCTACATGGCCGGCAACGATGCCCCGCTCAAGGTGATGCTGTCGCAGGATCGCGTGGCCGAGGCGCAGCGGGCGCTGACCAGCTATGCCTTGCTGCAGCGTGATCGCAATGCGCGCATCCAGGCGATCAGCGCGGATCTGCATCAGCTCGACACGGTGCAGGATGCGATCAAGGCCAAACAGCAGACGCTGGTGACCGCCCATGCCACGCAGCAGACGCAGCTTGGCGCGCTGCAACGCGACCGCTCAACGCGCGCCGTGCTGGTGGCGAAGCTCGACACCCAATACCAGCAGACGGCGACCCGCGAGCAGCAGCTGGGCAAGGACGCGAAGGCGCTGGAGTCGCTGCTGGCCAACCTGCGGGCCGCCGCCGCGCGGGCGGAACGCCAGCGCAAACTGGCCGAGGAGCGCGCACGCCGGGCGGAAGCGGCAGAGGCCGCGCGCCAGGCGCAGGAGCATGCGCGCGCGGTGCGCGTCGCCAAGGCGCGGGGCGAAGCGCCGCCGCCGCAACCGGTTGCCAGGCCACCACGCGAAGTGGCGAGCGCGCCGGCCCTGCACGTGGGTGGCCTGGGCTGGCCTGTTTCCGGCGCCCTGCTGGAAGGCTTCGGCGGGGAAAGCACCGGCCTGCTCATCGGGGCGCCGGCCGGCACGCCGGTCCGCGCGGTGGCCGATGGGCGCGTGGTGTTCTCGCAGTGGATGAACGGCTACGGCCTGATCAGCATCGTCGATCACGGCAACGGCTACATGAGCCTCTACGCGCACAACGATGCGCTGCTGAAGGACGTTGGCGCGACCGTGCACAAGGGCGACGCCGTGGCGAGCGTCGGCACGTCCGGCGGATTGTCGCGGCCGGCGGTCTACTTTGAATTGCGCCGCAACGGGCAGCCGGTCAATCCGGCGGCCTGGCTGCAGGCGCGCTAGCCTGTCCGGCATGCCGGATCCGGAGTCCCCATGCGTCGCACCCTGCTTGCCGTTGCCCTGACCCTTGCCGTAGCCGCGCCGTTGCACGCGCAGCAGCAGCCCGCCGCGCCGGCGCAGGACGCGCCGATCGCCGCCAGCGACGATCCGTCCGCGGGTGCGTCCGCGAACAGCGCCGTGCCGCTCGACGAGATCCGCCATTTCGTCACCGTCTACGACAGCATCCGCCAAGCCTACGTCGAGCCGCGCTCCGACGCGCAGCTCATGCATGCCGCCGTGCGCGGGTTGCTGTTCGACCTCGACCCGCACAGCGTGTATTTCGATCGCGACGATGCGGCGGACTTCGATGCGGATGCCGAAGGCCAGTACGATGGCCTCGGCGTGGAGGTGCAGCAGCAACCGGGCCCCGCGCTCAAGATCGTCGCCCCGATGGACGGCTCGCCGGCGGCGCGCGCGGGACTGCGCGCGGGCGACCTCATCACCGGCATCGACGGCAAGGCGGTGGATACGGACAACGGCAGCAAGCCGTTGCGCGGCAAGGCGGGCACGCCGGTGAAGCTGACGATCCGCCGCGGCAATGCCAAGCCGTTCGACGTCACCCTGGTGCGCGAGAAGATCGTGGTGCCGAGCGTGCAGTCGAAGCTGCTCGAGCCCGGCTTCGGCTACGTGCGCGCCAGCGGTTTCCAGGCCAATACCGCGGTCGAGTTCGAACACGCGCTTGGATCGTTGTCGAAGGCGGCGCCCATGCGCGGGCTCGTGATCGACCTGCGCAGCAATCCGGGCGGCCTGTTGAACGCCGCCGTGCAGATGGCCGACGACCTGCTGGATTCCGGCGTGATCGTGAGTACCCGTGGCCGCCTCAAGGGCGGCGACACCGTCTACCGCGCCACGCCGGGCGACCTGCTGCATGGCGCGCCGGTGGTGCTGCTGGTGGACGCCGGCTCCGCCAGCGCCTCCGAAGTGCTGGCCGGGGCGCTGCAGGATTCCAGGCGCGCGCGCATCGTCGGCAGCCGCACGTTCGGCAAGGGCTCCGTCCAGAGCCTGTTGCCGCTCGACAACGGGGATGCGGTCAAGCTGACCACCGCGCGCTACTACACGCCGAAGGATCGATCGATCCAGGGCGTCGGCATCGTCCCCGACGTGGCCGTGCATGCGGATGGGCGTGGCGGCATCACCGAGTATCGCGAAGCGGCATTGCCGGGCCATCTGCGCGGCGACAACGAGATGGCGGGCGAAACCGGGGGCGAGGTGCTTCCCGGCGATCAAGCCATCAGCGTGGCGCTGGCCGAACTGAAGCGGATGGCGGGCGTGCCGGCCGCACCCGCGCCTGCGCCAAAACCTGCGATGAAACCGGCTGCGGGCAAGCCGCCGCGCTGAGTCAGTAGCCGAGCCGGCGACGCAATCGGCGCGCGATCGCGTTGCGCTGCAACAAGGCGAAGCCCATGCCGAACGCGAAGCCGATCGCATGGGCCACCCACGCCACTTCGCCGTACGCCGGTCCGGCATAGGCGAACACCACCTGCAACACGGCCCAGATGCCGATCAGCAGGGATGCCGGCGCGCGCACGAATTCCAGGAAGAGGCCCAGCGGGATCACCACGCCGAGGTGGGCGCGGGGGAACAGGGCCAGGTAGGCCCCCATCACTGCCGACACCGCGCCGCTGGCGCCGATGATCACGCGATCCGGGTTGCCGAGGGTCAGTGCCGCGGCCAGGTTCGACACCGCGCCCCCGATCAGGAACAGCACCAGCAGGCGCCGGCTGCCGATCACGCGTTCCGCGGGAATGCCGAAGATCAGCAGGAACACCAGGTTGCCCAGCAGGTGCGCCCAGTCCGCATGCAGGAACAGGGCCGTGACCAGCCGCGCCACCGGGAACGTCATCGCCCGCCAGCCATGGCCCCAACCATTGGTGAGGTCGGCGGGCAGGGTGCCCCAGCGCAGCAGCAGCCGCTGCGACACCAGGTCCGTCGGCGCCCACACCCCGATGAACCCTGCCACCAGCAGTGCCGCCAGCGTCGGGGTCGCCCAGGGGAGGGAAGGACGGTGGCGTCCAGGAACGGCGATGAACATGAATGGGGGATCCGGAGGATCAGGCGAGACGGGCTGCTGCAGCTTGTCTGAACCGCAGCGCCCAGGTTGTTACCAAACAGTTAAAGTCGGAGCTATATTCGCATACGGCACCGCGTGGTTTCCCGCGTGGCGCACCCATATCCGCTCCACCTCTCCGGAGATAGTTCGAATGCAAAACCTCAATACCCGCCTGTCGGTACTCGCCCTGGCCGTCATCGGCACGCTGGCTGCCGGCAGCGCTTCCGCGTCAGGTTTCCACCTGCGTGAAAACAGCACCAAGAACCTGGGTCGCGCCTACACCGGTTCCGCGGTGGCGAAGGACGCCTCCGTCGTCGCCAACAACCCGGCTGCCATGGTCAACCTCGATCGCGCCACCGTGCAGGGCGACGTGTCGGGCATCGACCTGACCGCCAAGTTCGAAGGCGGCGGCCGCTACCCGCCGTCTCTGGCGGCCCCGGCTGGTGCCCCGATTTCGGGCGGCAACGGTGGTGACCCCGGCAGCATGCAGGCCGTCCCGGCGATCGCCGCGGTGTTCCCGATGCACGGTGCGCTCGAAGGCCTTACGATTGGTGCCAGCATCAGCGCGCCGTTCGGCCTGAAGACCGATTACGACGCGAACTGGGTGGGCCGCTACAACGCCACCCTGTCCGACGTGAAGACCGCCGACCTCACGCTCTCCGCCGCGGTCAAGATCACCCCGACCCTGTCCGCCGGCCTGGGCCTGATCTACCAGCGCACCGAAGTGACGCTGGGCAAGGCGCTTCCGCTCGGCGTGATCGCGGGTAGCGCCAACCCCGCGCTCGCCACCACCCCGGACGGCAACTTCACGCTGACCGGCAAGGACAACAGCTTCGGCTACGTCGCCGGCCTGCAGTGGCGCCCGACCAGCCGTTTCGCGATCGGCTATTCGCACCACTCCGAGATCGACCACAAGTTCAACGGCACCGCCGACTTCACCACGCCGGCGCAATACGACGCGGTTCGACCCACGTTCGCGGCGGGTGCCGCCAACACCGGGTTCCCGGTCGCCACGCGCCAGCAGCTCGCCGTGCTGGCGAATGGCTTTACGGACACCAGGGGCTACGCCACGCTGGTCACCCCCGCGATCGACACCCTGAGCGCCGAGTTCGGCGTCACCGAGCGCCTGAACCTGTACGGCGAAGTGCAGCGCACGGGTTGGAGCTCGCTGAAGGACGTGACGGTCAAGTTCGCGAACCCCTACCAGCCGACCAGCTCGGAAGCGTTCAACTGGAAGGATTCGATGTACTACGGCCTGGGCGCGGACTACAAACTCAACGATGCGTTCACCGTGCGCGCGGGCCTGGGCTTCGACCAATCCCCGACCAACGACACCGATCGCACGCCGCGCCTGCCCGACAACGACCGCAACGTCTACTCGGCTGGCCTGACCTGGACCGCCACGCCGAACTTCAGCATCGACGCGGCGTACACCCGCATCGAGATCAAGTCGCCTTCGGTCAACCTGCCGATCAACCCCGCGGCCGGTCGTTACACCAGCCTGCAGGGTTCGTTCAAGGGCCACGCCGACATCATCGGCCTGGGTGCTTCGTACAAGTTCTGATCCGCACCATCGCAACTAAAAAGCCCCGCTTCGGCGGGGCTTTTCTTTTGGCGGATCGGATGCCGCGTCAGTCGCCGAGCGTCAGCAGCGACGCATTGCCACCCGCCGCCGTGGTGTTGACGGTCACCGTCTTTTCGGTCGCGAAGCGCGGCAGGTAGTGCGGTCCGCCCGCCTTCGGGCCGGTGCCCGACATGCCCTGCCCACCGAAGGGCTGCACGCCCACCACCGCGCCGATCTGGTTGCGGTTGACATAGATGTTGCCCACCTTCGCGCGCTGCACGATGCGATCGATGGTGGCGTCGATGCGCGAGTGGATGCCCAGCGTCAGTCCGAAGCCGGTGGCGTTGATCGCATCCACCACGGTGTCGAGGTCTTCGGCCTTCCAGCGGATCACGTGCAACGCCGGACCGAAGTTCTCCTTCGTCAACTGGTCGAGCGACTGCAATTCCCACGCCACCGGCGCGAAGAAGGTGCCGTGCTCGGTGCCGGGCCCAAGCTGTGCGGTGGCAATGGGCCGGGCGGTCGATTGCATCCTGCTGGCATGCGCATCCAGCGCGGCCTTCGCATCGTTGTCGATCACCGGGCCCACGTCGGTGGACAGCTGGCCGGGGTCGCCCACCTTCAGCTCCGCCATCGCGCCGGCGAGCATGTGGATGACCTTGTCGGCGATGTCGTCCTGCACCAGCAGCACGCGCGCCGCCGAACAGCGCTGGCCCGCCGAGGTGAACGCCGAGCCGAGCGCATCCTTCACCACTTGTTCCGGCAGCGAGGACGAATCCGCGATCATCGCGTTTTGGCCCCCGGTTTCCGCGATCAGCGTGGCGATCGGGCCGGCGTCACGCGACGCCAACGCGCGGTTGATGATGCGCGCGGTGTCGGTGGAGCCGGTGAAGCAGACACCCGCCACGCGGGCATCGGCGGTCAAGGCGGCACCGACGGTGGCGCCATCGCCGGGCACGAACTGCAGCACATCCTTCGGCACGCCGGCTTCGTGCAGCACCTGCACCGCGGCATGGCCGATGAGGTTGGTCTGCTCGGCGGGCTTGGCGATCACGGCATTGCCGGCAGCCAGTGCCGCGGCCACCTGTCCGGTGAAAATCGCCAGCGGGAAGTTCCACGGGCTGATGCAGGCGAACACGCCGCGTCCCGACAATTGCAGGGTGTTGGATTCGCCGGTCGGCCCGGGCAGGGGCTCCACGGCGAAATCCTTCCGCGCCTGCGCTGCGTAGTAGCGCAGGAAGTCCACGGCCTCGCGCACTTCGGCGATCCCGTCCGGTACGGTCTTGCCGGCTTCCTTGGTGCACATCGCCATGAACTGCGGCATGCGCTGTTCCAGCAGCACCGCCGCGCGCTCCAGCATGGCGGCGCGCGTGTCCACCGGCGTGGCATCCCAGCCCGGCTGCGCGGCCACGGCATTCCTCAGCGCGTGCTCCACCGTCGTGGCATCGGCCATGTGCACGTGGCCCACCACGTCGCGACGGTCGGCGGGGTTGGTCACGGCGATCGCATCCCCCGTGGCGGCGATGCCCGGGACCAGGGGCGCGGCGATCCAGCTGCCGGCGCCGGCGGAGTTGAGGCCGTCGGCCAGCGTGCGCAGCTGGTCGTCGTTGGCGAGGTTGATGCCCATGGAATTGTCTCGGTCCTGGCGCTGGCTGCGATAGAGGTCGTGCGGCAGCGGGATGCGGGGGTGGGGAATGGCGTCGAACGCGGCGACCACGTCCAGCGGATCCTGCACCAGCGACTCCACCGGCACGGATTCATCGGTGATGCGGTTGACGAAACTGGAGTTGGCGCCGTTCTCCAGCAGGCGACGCACCAGGTACGGCAGAAGGTCCTCGTGCGAACCGATCGGCGCGTACACGCGGCAGGGCACGTTCAACCGATCGGCCGGGATCACCTCGGCGTAGAGGTCGTCGCCCATGCCGTGCAGTTTCTGGAACTCGAACGTGCGGCCGGCCGCCATGCGATGCACCGCGGCGATGGTCTGCGCGTTGTGCGTGGCGAACATCGGATAGATGGCGTCGATGTGGTCGAGCAGCCTGCGCGCGTTGGCCTGGTAGCTGACGTCGGTGTTCGGCTTGCGGGTGAACAGCGGATAGCCCGCGAGGCCTTCCATCTGCGCACGCTTGATCTCCGCGTCCCAGTACGCACCCTTGACGAGGCGCACCGGGATGCGGCGGCCGAGTTCGCGCGCCTTGGCCGCGATGTAGTCGATCACGAACGGGGCACGCTTCTGGTACGCCTGCACCACGATGCCGAAGCCGTCCCAGCCGGCCAGCGTGGGATCGCCGAGCACGGCGAAGATCAGGTCCAGCGAGAGCTCGAGCCGGTCGGTTTCCTCGGCATCGATGGTCATGCCGATGGTGTAGCCCTTCGCCTGTCGTGCCAGCGCCAGCAGGCGCGGCTGCAATTCGGCCAGCACGCGTTCGCGCTTGGCGTGTTCGTAGCGCGGGTGCAGCGCGGACAGCTTGACCGAGATCGACGGCGCGGAGATCGGATCACTGAAGGGCCCGGTCGCGCCGATGGCGTCGATGGCCTTGCGGTACGACTCGAGATAGCGATCGGCATCGGCCTGCGTCAGCGCGGCCTCGCCCAGCATGTCGAACGAATAGCGGTAGTTGGCGAAGTCGCCCTTGCGCGAACGCTCCAGGCCTTCCTCGATCGTGCGGCCGAGCACGAACTGGTGGCCCATGATCTTCATGGCCTGGCGCACCGCGCTGCGGATCACCGGTTCGCCGAACTTGCCGATCATCCGGCTGAAGGCGCCGTACGCATCGCGCTGGGTGTCGTCGGCCAGGTTCACCAGCTTGCCGGTCAGCAGCAACCCCCAGGTGGAGGCGTTCACCAGCAGCGAATCGGACTGGCCGAGGTGGCGCTTCCAGTTGGCATCGCCCAGTTTGTCGCGGATCAGCGCGTCGGCCGTGGCCTGGTCCGGGATGCGCAGCAGCGCCTCGGCCACGCACATCATCAGCACGCCTTCCTCGCTGCCCAGGTCGTACTGGCGCATGAAGGCTTCGACCACGCCCTGCTTGGCCGCACGCACGCGGACACGGCGGACCAGATCGGCGGCGGTGGCATGGATCGCGGCGCGATCGGCATCCGGCTGCCGTGCCTGGGCCATCAGCGCCTGGACATGGGAGGCCTCGTCGAGGATCCACGCATCGGTGATGGCGCGTCGCAACGGCGGCGGGGGCGGCTGGACTTCGGCAAGCAGGTCGGTCACGGAATGCAGGGCCCGGCAGGGGAGCCGGCCATTTTAGCGGTTCGCCCCGGTGTTCCGCGGGACCGCGACGGCCATTGCTTGCCCGGTCCCGGGCGCGCCCGCTACCATGCGGAGTCTTTTTGCGGATTTCCGGGGGTTCCCCGGTGTCCGCGTGTTCATGGCCAGCATTGGCCGGCGCCACGGCGGCGGCTCACGGGGTTCGAGGATGAAGCAGATGCGTTGGATGCGTTCGTTGGGACTGGGTGCACTGTTGCTGCCCGCGCTGGCCATGGCACAGCAGGCGGACCCGCACCGCTGGCAGCTGAACATGGGCCGCGGCGTGACCTCCACGGCGCACAACGCCTACCAGACCCATATGTGGGGCCTGTGGGTCTGCGTGGTGATCGGTCTGATCGTGTTCGGCGCCATGGCGTATGCCATCTTCGCGTTCCGCCGGTCCAAGGGCGCGGTGGCCTCCCAGTTCAGCCACAACACCACCGCCGAGATCATCTGGACCGTGGTTCCGATCGTGATCCTGGTGGTGCTGACGATCCCGGCCGTCCGCAACCTGGTGCGCATCTACGACACCACCGACTCCGCGATGACCGTTCGCATCACCGGTTACCAGTGGATGTGGAAGTACGATTACCTCGGCCAGGACGTGGGCTTCACCAGCCGCCTGGCGCGCCGCAGCGACGAGATCCGCCAGAGTGGCGCGGATGCGCTGTCCGCCAACGATCCGCACTACCTGCTGGAAGTCGACCACCCGCTGGTCCTGCCGGTGGGGGAGAAGGTCCGCTTCGTGATCAGCAGTGACGATGTCATCCACTCCTGGTGGGTGCCGGCGCTGGGCTTCAAGCAGGACGCCAACCCCGGCATGGTCAGCGAGGCGTGGGCCAACATCGAGGAGCCCGGCATCTATCGCGGCCAGTGCGCCGAACTCTGCGGCAAGGACCACGGCTTCATGCCGATCGTCGTGAAGGCGGTGCCGAAGGCCGAGTTCAACCAGTGGATTGCCGCGCAGAAGGCCGAGGCCGCCACCCAGGCGGCAGCGCCGGCCGAAGCGCCGGCGGCGACTCCCGCACCGTCCGCCGCGCCGACGACGACCCCCCCTTCCACGGCTCCGAAGGCCGCCAGCGCGGGTTGATCCCCGGCGCACCCCGTATCCCGCGAGGCTGAACCATGTCTGCAACCCATCCCGCTGCACTCGACCACCACGATGCCCACGACGGGCACAAGCAATCGTTCGTCGAGCGCTGGTTCTTCTCCACCAACCACAAGGACATCGGGACGCTGTACCTGGTGTTCTCGTTCTGCATGTTCATCGTCGGCGCGGCGATGTCGGTGGTGATCCGCGCGGAGCTGATGCAGCCCGGCCTGCAGTTCGTGAAGCCCGAGTTCTTCAACCAGATGACCACGGTGCACGCGCTGGTCATGATCTTCGGCGGCGTGATGCCGGCCTTCGTGGGCCTGGCCAACTGGATGGTGCCGCTGCAGATCGGCGCACCCGACATGGCGATGCCGCGCATGAACAACTGGTCCTTCTGGATCATGCCGTTCGCCTTCAGCCTGTTGCTGCTCACGCTGTTCCTGCCGGGCGGCGCGCCCGCGGGCGGCTGGACGATGTACCCGCCGCTGTTCCTGCAGGGCGGCCTCAACGTGGCCTTCGCCGTGTTCGCCATCCACATGATGGGCATCAGCTCGATCATGGGCGCGATCAACATCATCGCCACCATCCTCAACATGCGCGCCCCGGGCGTGGACCTGCTGAAGATGCCGATCTTCTGCTGGACCTGGCTGATCACCGCGTTCCTGCTGATCGCGGTGATGCCCGTGCTGGCCGGTGCGGTCACCATGCTGCTGACCGACAAGTATTTCGGCACCACGTTCTTCGATGCCGCCGGCGGCGGCGACCCGGTGATGTACCAGCACATCTTCTGGTTCTTCGGGCATCCCGAGGTCTACATCATGATCCTGCCGGCGTTCGGCATCACCAGCGAGATCATCCCGACCTTCGCGCGCAAGCCGCTGTTCGGCTACCAGGCGATGGTGTACGCGACGGCATCGATCGCGTTCCTGTCGTTCATCGTGTGGGCGCACCACATGTTCGCCGTCGGCATGCCGCTGGGAGGCGAGATCTACTTCATGATGGCCACGATGCTGATCGCGGTCCCGACCGGCGTGAAGGTATTCAACTGGGTCAGCACGATGTGGCGCGGTTCGCTCACCTTCGAGACCCCGATGCTGTGGGCCGTCGGCTTCGTGTTCCTGTTCACCATCGGCGGCTTCTCCGGCCTGATGCTGGCGCTGGTCCCGGCCGACTTCCAGTACCACGACACCTACTTCGTGGTCGCGCACTTCCATTACGTGCTGGTGACCGGCGCGCTGTTCTCCATCATCGCCGCCACGTACTACTGGTGGCCGAAGTGGACCGGCCGCATGTACAGCGAAAAGATGGGCCGCTTCCACTTCTGGTGGACGATGGTCTTCGTGAACGTGCTGTTCTTCCCGCAGCACTTCCTGGGGCTGGCCGGCATGCCGCGCCGCATCCCGGACTACAACGTGGTGTTCGCGGACTGGAACTTCGTCAGCTCGATCGGCGCCTTCGGCATGTTCCTGACGCCCTTCATGATGGCCGGCATCCTCTACTGGTCGCTGAAGCACGGCGCGCAGGCCCAGGCACGCGCCTGGGAAGGCGCCCGCGGCCTGGAGTGGACGGTGCCGTCGCCGGCCCCGCACCACACCTTCGAGACGCCGCCGGTCATCCATGACGGCGACCTCGCGCACGGGCACCCGGAAGACCTGGATTACCAGGACCGGACCGCCCGCGTGGTGAACGCGGACACGAGCAATGTCCGCCACTCCTGAGCCGTCCCGTGGTCCTGACGCCGTGGCGGCCGCGCGCCGCCGTGCGCGCAAGACCGCACTGGTGGTCGCCGTGATCGCCGTGGCGGTCTACGTGCTGTTCATGCTGCAGGGCGCGTGGCATGGCCACTGAAGGCCCGCGCAAGGGCCCCACGCAGGGGCTGGGCAAGATCCTGGGCGTGGTCGCGCTGGCGTTCCTGATGACCTTCTCGCTGGTCCCGCTGTACCGCGTGGCGTGCGAGAAGGTGTTCGGCGTGCGCCTGCAGCAGGGTCCGGACCAGGCGCAGGCCGGCACGCGCACCGCCCATGCCGATCGCTGGATCGACGTCGAGTTCGACGGCAGCGTGAATTCGCGGTTGCCGTGGGCGTTCCACCCGAACCAGATGCACATGCGCGTGCGCCCCGGCCAGCCGTACGAGGCCACGTACTTCGCGCGCAACAACAGCACCAGGGAAATCGTGGGCAACGCGGTGCCGTCGATCGCGCCGTCGCGCGGATCCGGCTACTTCCACAAGACCGAGTGCTTCTGCTTCACGCAGCAGGCGCTCAAGCCCGGTGAAAGCCGCGACATGCCCGTGCGCTTCATCGTCGACCCGGCGCTGCCGGCCGACGTCACCACGCTTACGTTGTCCTATACCTTCTACCAGAACGACACGCTGACCGACCGCGCGCAAGCCGGCGGTGGCGCCCCGGTGGCCGCTCGCGCGGCGCCCTGACCCATTCCAAGCACCACGCACGAGAGCAACCGACATGGCCCACGCGCACGACACTCCACACCCCGACCGCTACTACGTGCCGCACGGCAGCCGCTGGCCGGTGATCGCGTCGGTGGCGCTGTTCATCACCATGGTGGGCTTCGGCAGCTGGGTCAACGACATCGGCTGGGGCAAGTACGCGTTCTTCGCCGGCGTCGCCTTCCTCGCCATCGTCATCTTCAAGTGGATGTCCGATGTCGTGACCGAATCGGTGCGTGGTTACTTCAACAAGCAGGTCGATACGTCGTTCCGCATGGGGATGATGTGGTTCATCTTCTCCGAGGTGATGTTCTTCGCCGCGTTCTTCGGCGCGCTGTTCTACGCCCGCCAGTTCGCGTTGCCGTGGCTGTCCGGCTACGGCCATGGCGTGATGACGAACGACCTTCTGTATCCCGGCTTCACCGGCGGCTGGCCGACCAACGGCCCCACGCACATCGGCGGCATCTATTCCACCGTGCCGGCCTGGGGCCTGCCGCTGCTCAACACGCTGATCCTGCTGACCTCCGGCGTCACCATCACGATCGCCCACCATGCGCTCACGGCCAACAAGCGCGGTACCTTGCTGCTGTTCCTCGGCCTGACCATCCTGCTGGGTTGCTCGTTCCTGTTCTTCCAGGCCACCGAGTACCGCGAGGCCTACCACGAGCTCAACCTGACGCTCGCGTCCGGCATCTACGGCTCCACGTTCTTCATGCTCACCGGCTTCCACGGCATGCACGTGACGCTGGGCACGATCATGCTGATCATCATCTGGCTGCGCTGCGCGCGCGGTCATTTCACGCCGAAGCACCACTTCGCGTTCGAAGCCGTCGCGTGGTACTGGCACTTCGTCGACGTGGTCTGGTTGATGCTCTTCCTGTTCGTCTACGTGCTCTGACGCATAGGGCACCGCGCACCGGGCCAGCGGGGTTCGCTGGCTCAGCCCGGGTTGCTGCCGATGCCGTGCGGGGTGATCCAGCCCATCCAGATGGCGAGGATCAGCAGCAGGATCAGCACCACCGACAGGCCGATGCGGCGGGTCAGCGCATTGACCGTGCGCTTCGATTCGCCCTTGTCGACCATCATGTAATACAGGCCGGCGCCGAGGTTCCACAGGATCAGGATGAGGAATCCGACGATCAACACGGTTTTCAGCGACGGGTTCATGCGTGGATGTCCGAAGGGCGGATGCCGCGGATTATCGCAGCGTGGCGTGCAGGGTGCTGGCCGGTGAGGCGACGGCTTCCCCTCTGGCTCGGTTGGCTGCTGGCCGTGCTGGTGGCGGCGGGCTTCGCTTCGCTCGGCCGTTGGCAGCTGCAGCGCATGCACCAGAAGCAGGCGATGCTGGATGGGGTCGCCTCGGTGCTGGCGAATCGCAACGCGCGACCGCTTGCGGTGGCCGAAGACGCGACCCGCGCGAACGGCTATGACTGGGCGGCGGGCGAGGGCGTGTTCGCGGAGGGTCCGGCCGTGCTGCTGGACAACCAGATGCACGACGGCCGGTATGGTGTGCGGGCCTACCGCGTCTTCCGTCCGGCGGGCGCCGTGCCGCTGCTGGTCGACCTCGGCTGGATGCCGGTCGGCGAGGATCGCCGCATGCCGGTGGTGCCGCGCCCGGCGCTGGACCGCGTGGCCGGCCTGCTGATGCCGTCGCCGTCGCATGGCCTGTTCGTGGGTTCGGTGCCGCCCGCACCGCAGCCCGACCACGACCTGGTCGCCACCGCGCTGGAGCCGGCCGCGCTGGCGAAGGTGCTCGGCCAGCCGGCGCTGGCGCCGCGCGTGCTGCGCCTGGATCCCGCGACCCACGTGGGCGGTGAGCGTGATTTCGACATCCTGCCCAATACCCTGCCGCCCGCGCGCCACCTGGCCTATGCCGTGCAGTGGTTCGCGCTGGCCCTGGCCGTGCTCGCCACGGCCGCCGTCCTGACATTCCGGAAACGCCGATGACCGATTTCGATACCGATCACGCCCCGCCCGTCGATCCCGTCCTGCGCGCGCGAAACCGGCGAATGCTGGTGGTCATCGCCATCGCGTTCCTCGGCACCTTCTTCGCCGCGGGCGTGCTGCGCTTTTCCGGCTGGCGGCCGGCGGGTCTGAAGAGCAAGGGCGAGCTGCTGCAGCCCGCAGCGGACCTGCACGCGCGCGGCCTCGTGCTTGCCGACGGGCAGCCCTATCCGTGGGAACCGATCGCACGCAAGTGGCGCATCGTGGTGGTGCCGCCCGCGCAGTGCGCGCAGGCCTGCGACACGTTGGCGCGCCAGCTCGACACGGTGTGGCAGATCCAGGGCAAGGACGCATCGCGCGTCGACGTTCTGTGGCTGGGCGCCGTGCCGGCCGCCGCACCCGCGACGAGCCACCAGCGCGCCCTGCGCAACGACGCGGGCGTCCACGCCGCGTTGCCGCGTTCCGGTACCGAAGCGGGCCCGGTCACCTATGTCATGGATCCCAACGGGTTCGCGGTGCTGCGCTACGCTCCCGGGTTCGATCCCGGTGACCTCCGCACCGACCTGTCCCGCCTGTTGAAGCTGCAATGAGCCGTCCGATCGTTCCCCTGGTGTCGCGTCATTTCCATCGCCTGGCCTGGCTCGCGGTGGCGCTGGCGTTCGGCGTGATCGTGTTCGGCGCTTTCGTGCGCCTGTCGAACGCCGGACTGTCCTGCCCGGACTGGCCCACCTGCTACGGACGCGCAGCGTGGCCGTCCGCCTCGTCGGGCGTGCTCAACCATGCGGCCACCGAAATCCGCCAGCTGGATCCCAGCAAGGCGTGGCGCGAGCAGACCCATCGCCACCTCGCGGCGACGCTCGGCTTCCTGGTGTTCCTGCTGGCGGTGGGTGCGGCGCGCCGCCGCAAGCTCGGCGTGGCGCAGGTGTGCGTGGCCGCGGTGCTCGTCGCGCTCGCGATTCCGCTGTACATGCACGGCCAGCACGCCGCGTCCGCTGCGCTGGCGATCCTCGCCGAAGCCGTGCTGCTCGCGGCGGCACTGCGGTGGGACAACACCGACCTCGCGCGCGCGGCCATGCTCACGTTCGCGGTGATCATCGTGCAGGCGTTGCTTGGCATGTGGACGGTCACCTGGCTGCTCAAGCCCATCGTGGTGATGGGCCACCTGCTGGGCGGGTTCGCGACCTTCGCGCTGCTGGCGTGGATGGCCTGGCGTGCCACGGACCGCCCGATCCAGCTGGCCGATGCGCGGCTGGTGATGCGCTGGGTGCTGGCCGGCGTGCTGCTGCTGGCCGTGCAGATCGCCCTGGGTGGCTGGACCAGTTCCAACTATGCGGCGCTGTCCTGTGGCGCGGGCAGCTGGTCGATGTCCAATTTCCCGCAGTGCGCGGGGCATTGGTGGCCGCATGCCGATTACGCGCAGGGCTTCGTGCTGTGGCGCGGGATTGGCGTGGACTATGAAGGCGGCGTGCTGGATGGCCAGGCGCGCATCGCGATCCAGCTGGTGCATCGCGCGATGGCTTTGGTGGTGTTCCTCTACATGTGGGTGCTGGCCGTACGCCTGCTGCGCATGCCGGGCATGCGCGGGTGGGGCGTGATGCTGGCGCTGCTGGTCAGCGCCCAGGTGGCGCTGGGCATCGCCAACGTCAAGTTCGCATTGCCGTTGCCGGTCGCGGTTGGCCACAACGCCGGCGCCGCATTGCTGCTGTTCGCGCTGGTGACGCTACTCGCGCGCATCCGTCCTCCGCAGACCGGACCCGCCGGATGACCAAGGTCCGCGAGTATTGGCAACTCACCAAGCCGCGCGTGGTGGCGTTGATCGTGTTCACCGCGCTGGTGGGCATCTGCCTCGCCATCGATGGCTGGCCGACACGGGTCGAGTTGCGCCATGGCGCGCTTGGCCTGCTGGGCATCTGGCTGGCGGCGGCCTCCGCGGCGGCGATCAACCACCTGCTCGACCGCCGCATCGATGAGGTCATGGCGCGCACGCAGCGCCGGCCGCTGCCCTCGCATGCGCTCGAGCCGCGACAGGTGCTGGTGTTCGCGCTGGTGCTGGCCGCGCTGTCGATGGGCGTGCTGGTGTTCGCGGTCAACGCGATGTGCGCATTGCTCACCTTCGCATCGCTGATCGGGTATGCCGTGGTCTACACCGCGTGGCTGAAGCACGCCACGCCGCAGAACATCGTGATCGGCGGCATTGCCGGCGCGGCGCCGCCGCTGCTGGGCTGGGCGGCCGTCACAGGCATGCAGCGGCCGTGGGACTGGGCACATGCCCTGCTGCTCGTGCTGATCATCTTCGTGTGGACGCCGCCGCATTTCTGGGCGCTGGCCATCTTCCGTCGCGCCGATTACGCGCGTGCGCTGGTGCCGATGCTGCCGGTGACGCATGGCGTGGAGTACACGCGCCGGCAGATCCTGCTGTACACGCTGCTGCTGTTCGCTGCCACGCTGCTGCCTTGGGTGGCCGGCCTGAGCGGCGCGTTCTACCTCGGCGGTGCGGTCGTGCTGGGCGCGGTGTTCGTCTGGTACGCGTGGAAGCTGCAGGCGCCGCCGGACGAATTCTTCGCCATGCGCGTGTTCAAGTATTCGGTCGTCTACCTGATGGCGTTGTTCGCGTTCCTGCTGGTGGACCACTGGCTGTTGCCGTGGCTGCGCCCGGTGTCGCCATTCGTGCTGGCACCCGCCTGAGGCGTCAGGCGAACAGGCGCCCCAGAAGCAGGTTGATCGCGTAACCGCCCACCACGAGATAGACGAACAGCGACGAGGCCAACAGCAGCGGCTTCATGCCCGCCTGGCGGATCGCACCCATGTGCGTGCGCAGGCCCAGTGCCGCCATCGCGGTGGCCAGCAGGAAGGTGTCGACCAGCAGGATGCCGTCGACGAGCGCCTTGGGCAGCAGGTGCAGCGAGTTGAATCCGCCCACCACGATGAACAGCACCGCGAACCACGGGATCACGATGCGCGCCTTGCCCGATTCGCTGCCGGTGCGCCCGCGCATCCATGCGGACAGCGCAAGCAGGAACGGCGCGAGCAGGATCACGCGGATCATCTTCTCGATCACCGCGGTGTTGGCCGCGTCCTGGCTGACCGCGCGCCCGGCCACCACGACCTGCGCCACCTCGTGGATGGTGCTGCCTGCATACAGGCCATAGGCATGCGCCGAAAGTTGCAGCGGGGCGTACAGGAACGGATACAGGAACATCCCCAGCGTGCCGAACACCACGACCGTGGCCACGGCGACCGAGACCTTGTGCGCGTGCGCCTTCAGTACCGGCTCCGCGGCGAGCACCGCTGCGGCGCCGCAGATCGCGGAGCCCGTGCCGACCAGCATCGAAGTCTCGCGGTCGAGCTTGAAAACCCGCGTGCCCAGCCACGTCGCCAGCAGGAACACGCTGGTGACCATCACCAGGTCGATGGCGATGCCGCCCACGCCCACGCCCAGGATGTCCTGGAAGGTCAGGCGGAAGCCGAACAGCACGATGCCGATGCGCAGCAGCTTCGAGCGCGCGAAATCAACGCCCGGCGCGACCTGCCCCGCGATGCGCGGGAAGACCGTGTTGCCGAGCACGATGCCGACGATGATCGCCAGCGGCAGGGCGCTCATGCCGATCGCCTTGACCTGCGGCAGCGTGGCCAGTCCCATCGCGCCCAGGCCGACGGCGGCCGCCAGCAGCAGGCCGGGCAGGAAGTCGCGCCAACCATGCGCGGGCGGATGGGAATGAGCGGTCATGGAGGTGTTTCAGGCGCGAAAGCGCAAGGATACGGTGCGCGCCCCAGGGGGTCGAGGGAAATACCCGCATCGCGCATGCATTCCGTGATCGTCGTGCGCGGTCAGCTCTTTTCCCGGGTGGGCGTGGTCTGCAACCGCTGTCCAAGCAACTCGCGCAACTGGCCACGTTCCCCCGGCCCGAGCTCGCTGAAGCGCGCCTGCAGTGCATCGATGCGTTGCTGCAGCGATTGCTTGTCGAGTTGTTGCAGCACGCCGTCGAAGTCCTCGGCCCATTCGGCCTCGCCGCCGGGAAGCGACATCGCCGCGAGTTTTTCGAGTGACGGCAACGCGTCGTGCCCGGCGAACGCTTCAAGCACGCCGCCGGTGGTGAGGCCGGGCCGGGTGTTCAGCAGGTCCAGCACTTCCACCAGCAACGGGATCCCGGGCTGGTCCACGTGCGCGAACGGGTACGGCATCGGCGCGCGGGCGGCGAGTGCGGGTTGCTGCAGCAGCAACGTGATGGCATGCCGGACCAGGCTGCGGCGGGCATGCATCGCCCCCGGGTCGTTCGTGCGCGCGGGCGTGGCCGGCGCGGTGCGCGGATCCACGCCCGTGAGTTCGGTGACGCGCGCGACGATCGCGTCGCGGAAGCCGCCATCGGGCATGCGCACGATGTCGGCGCGGCAGCGGTCCACCAGCGTGGCCTTGCCGCTGACGCTGGTGAGCGCGACGCCCTGCAGCTTGCTGGCGAACCAGAACTCCGACAGTGGCATCGCCTGCTGCATGCGCGACTCGAACCCGGTCGCGCCTTCGCTGCGCACCAGCGTGTCCGGATCCTCGCCATCGGGCAGGAACAGGAAGGATGCGCTGCGGCCGTCCTTGATCCGCGGAAGCACCGATTCCATGGCCTTGCCCGCGGCGCGGCGACCGGCGTCGTCGCCATCGAAACAGAACACCACGTGCGGGGCGTTGCGGAACAACAGCTCCGCATGGTCGGGCGTGGTGGCGGTTCCGAGCGTCGCCACCGCATACGTCACGCCATGCTGGAACAGCGAGACCACGTCCATGTAGCCCTCGACCACCACCAGCCGGTCCAGCCTGCTGTTGGCCTGGCGCGCCTGCCACAGGCCGTACAGCTCGCGGCCCTTGTGGAACAGCGCCGTTTCAGGGGAATTGAGGTATTTCGGCGTCGCGTCCTTGTCGAGCACGCGCCCGCCGAACGCGATCACGCGCCCGCGACGGTCGTGGATCGGGAACATCACCCGGTCGCGGAACTTGTCGTAGACATGGCCGCGGTCGTTCCTGGAGAACAGGCCCGCGCGTTCGAGCAACTGCAGCCGGCGCGGATCGGTGCCCAGCGCGTCGCGCAGGCCGTCGTACCCGGCGGGTGCGTAGCCGATCATGAAGCGCTCGCGCGTGTCGGCATCCACGCCGCGTTGGTCCAGGTAATGGCGTGCCTTGTCGTTCAGTGCCAGCTGGTTGCGGAACCAGCGTGCCGCGGCATCCAGCCCACCGAACAGCGGCTGCGTTTCCGGGTTGGCTTCGCGTTGCGCGGTCTCGCGCGGCACGTCCATGCCAGCGCGCTTGGCCAGCTCGTCGATGGCATCGAGGAACTCGAGCCGGTCGAAATTCATCAGGAAGCTGATCGCCGTGCCGTGCGCGCTGCAGCCGAAGCAGTGGTAGAACTGCTTCGTGGGCGAGACATAGAACGACGGCGTGCGTTCGTCGTGGAACGGGCAGGGCGCGGTGTATTCGTTGCCCTTCTTCTTCAGCGGCACGCGCGTGCCGACGACCTCCACGATGTCGGTGCGCGCGAGCAGGTCGTCGATGAAGGCGTCGGGGATGCGTCCCATGCGTTGATCGTACGCCGTCGGTGCAGCGCGTCCCGGCTCAGCCGGCGAGGCGCTGCTTCACCAGCCGCGAGACATCGCCCATGTCGGCCTTGCCGGCGAGGCGCGGCTTGAGCACGGCCATCAGCTTGCCCATGTCGGCGGCACTGGCGGCGCCGGTCTCGGCCATGGCGGCGGTGATGGCGTCGAGCACCTCGGCCTCGCCCATCTTGGCCGGCAGGTAGTGCTCGATGATCGCCATTTCGTCGCGCTCGATGGCGGCGAGGTCGTCGCGGCCGGCGGCGTCGAACTGGCTGATCGAATCGCGGCGCTGCTTGACCATCTTCTCCAGCACGGCCAGCACGGCGGCATCGTCGAGCTCCACGCGCTCGTCCACTTCCTTCTGCTTGATCGCGGCGTTGATCAGGCGGATCACGCCCAGGCGCACCTTTTCGCCGGACTTCATCGCCGTCTTCATGTCGTCGGTCAGCTGGGTCTTCAGGGACATGCGGGAACTCCTGGGTTCAGAAACACAAAAAGCCGGCAACGCGAACGTGCCGGCTTCCGGGTGACGCCAAGGCGCGGCTCAGTAGAGGCGCTGGCGCTTGGTGACGTCGCGCGACATGCGGCGCGCCTGGCGCTTCACGGCGGCGGCGGCCTTGCGCTTGCGCTCCTGCGTCGGCTTTTCGTAGAACTCGCGCTTGCGCACTTCGGCCAGCACGCCTGCCTTCTCGCAGGTGCGCTTGAAGCGGCGCAGGGCAAATTCGAACGGTTCGTTTTCGCGGACTTTGACGGCAGGCATGTGGAATCTCTGGATGGAATCCGGCCCCGAGGGACCGAGTGAGCCGGGAATGATACGGGAACTGGCCCCGGGCGCGCAACCGGGGCCTTCCGGCGCTACCCTGTGCGCATGCGCGTCCTTGGCATCGAATCCTCCTGCGACGAGACCGGCGTGGCCGTCTACGACACCGCCATCGGCGGGGCCGACGGCCTGCGCGCCCATGCCGTCTACAGCCAGATCGCCCTCCACGCCGAGTATGGCGGGGTGGTGCCGGAGCTGGCCAGCCGCGACCACGTGCGCAAGCTGCTGCCGCTGATCCGGCAGACCCTTGCCGAGGCCGGCATCGGCATCCATGACCTCGACGGGGTGGCCTATACCGCCGGCCCCGGGCTGGTGGGGGCGTTGCTGGTGGGGGCGGGGGTGGGCCGGGCCCTGGCCTGGGCGCTGGAGGTGCCGGCCATTGGCGTCCACCACATGGAAGGCCACCTGCTGGCCCCGTTGATGGAGGACGACCCGCCGGAGCCGCCCTTCGTGGCCCTGCTGGTGTCCGGCGGACATACGCAGCTGGTCGCGGTCGACCGGATCGGCCAGTACCGCCTGCTGGGCGAGACCCTGGACGATGCCGCGGGCGAGGCCTTCGACAAGACCGCCAAACTCATGGGCCTGCCGTACCCCGGCGGGCCGCAGCTGGCGAAGTTGGCCGAGGCCGGCACCCCCGGCCGGTTCAAGTTCGCCCGGCCGATGACCGATCGCCCGGGGCTGGATTTCAGTTTCAGCGGCCTGAAGACGCAGGTGCTGATGGCCTGGCGCGCCAGCGACCAGTCCGAGGCGACCAAGGCCGACATCGCGCGTGGCTTCGAGGATGCGGTGGTGGACACGCTGGCGATCAAGTGCGAACGCGCGCTGGAGGCCGCGGGGTGCAACACGCTGGTGGTGGCCGGTGGCGTTGGCGCCAACACGCGCCTGCGCGCGAAGCTGCATGACATGGCGCGGAAGCGGGGAGGCCGCGTGTGCTTCCCGCGGCCGGCGCTGTGCACCGACAACGGCGCGATGATCGCGTATGCCGGCGCGCTGCGGCTCGCGGCTGGCCAGCACGGCAATGCGGAAGTGCTGGTGGCGCCGCGCTGGGACATGGCGACGCTGCCGGCGGTGTAACCTTCGCCGCATGAGCGACCACGTCTTCATCGAAGGCCTCGAGATCGAGGCGCTGATCGGCATCTACGACTGGGAACGGCGCATCCGCCAGCCCCTGGTGTTCGACATCGAGATGGCCTTCGACAACCGCATCCCCGCCGCCACCGACGACATCACGAAGACGCTGAATTACAAGGATGTGAGCAATCGCATCGTGGCGTTGGTCGAGGCCTCCTCGTACGGCCTGGTGGAAACCTTGGCGGAGGAATGCGCGGCCCTGGTCCTGCGCGAGTTCGCCGTAAGCGAAGTGCGGTTGAAGCTGTCCAAGCCCGGCGCGGTGCGCGGTGCGCGGGCGGTGGGCGTGAAGATCACGAGGACGCGCGCCGCATGACGCAGGCGTTGTTGAGCCTCGGCAGCAACCAGCAGCCGGAAGCCCACCTGCGTGCGGCGATCACCGCCTTGCGGGAACGCTTTCCGGGCGCGGTGGTGTCGCCGGTGTATCGCTTTGCGGCGGTGGGATTCGATGGCCCGGCCTTCCTCAACGCCGGCGCGATGATCGACAGCGACCTCGACATCGATGCCCTCAACGCCTGGCTGCATGCGCTGGAAGACGCGCACGGCCGTGACCGCAGCGGGCCGCGCTTCGGCGACCGCACGCTCGACATCGACATCGTCTATTTCGGCGCTACCGTGCGCGAGGGGCCGGGCCACCTGGTGGTGCCGCGCCCGGACATCCGCCATGCGTTCGTGCTGAAGCCGCTCGCGGACATCGCGCCGCAGTTCGTGGATCCGGTGCGTGGCGACACGCTTGGCTCGCGCTGGGCGGCGCATCTCGAGCATGGCGTCGAATTCGAGACGGTCGCGCTCGACTGAGCGCGCGGGCCGGTCAGCCGGCCAGCATCCGCCCGCCATCCACGCGGATCACCTCGCCGGTCACGAATGCGGCATCGCGCGCCAGCCACAGCACGGCGGATGCGATGTCCTCCGGAGTGCCGGTGCGTGCAAGCGGCGTGCGTGCGATGAGCGCCGCCTGCCGTTCCGCATCGCCCGCGCCGGCCGCGCCTTCCGGCCACAGGATCGCGCCCGGGGCCACGCCGTTGACCCGCACGTCGGGCCCCAGCTCGAGCGCGAGTGCGTGGGTCATCGCCAGTTGCGCGGATTTCGCCATCGAATACACCGCGTGATCGCGCAACGGGAACTCGGCGTACACATCGAGCAGGTTGACGATGGCGCCACGCGCATGGCGCAGGTGCGGTGCGGCCGCCTGCGCGAGGAAGAACGGCGCACGGGCGTTGCTGGCGAACAGGGAATCCCATTGCGCGGGCGTGATGGTTCCGAATGGCGTGGCCTCGAAGCTGGAGGCGTTGTTGACCAGGGCATCCAGGCGGCCGAACCGGCCGACGGCTTGGGCGACGAGTTCGGGCAGGCGATCGAAGTCGCCGAGGTCGGCCTGCAGCGCGATCGCGCTGCCATTGCGCGCGGCATCGAGCTCGGCAACCAGCGCATCCATGTCCGACTGCGAGCTCCGGTAATGCAGCGCCAGGTCGTAGCCTGCGGCGTGGAGGGTGCGCGCGATGGTCGCGCCGATACGGCGCGCGGCACCGGTCACGAGGGCGACAGGGCGGGGACCTGTGGAAGCAGGGGTCGACATGCCCCAATCGTCGCATGCCGGGGTTCCGCGGGCATGCACGCCGCCGCGCGTATCCTGTGCGCGATCACGGAGACCCCGATGCCCTCGACGCCCC
>Ga0208892_1000002_pt1 | contig 33541 bp, 32 predicted proteins | sample SoimicmetaGmgHAC_FD_188336 | JGI IMG/M metagenome (GOLD analysis project Ga0208892, IMG submission 188336) | Soil and rhizosphere microbial communities from Laval, Canada - mgHAC (SPAdes) (version 2) | ecosystem: Environmental > Terrestrial > Deep subsurface > Rock core/Sediment | place: Laval... | reverse complement strand
GAGAGTCCGAACTTGACGGGGACGGGCAGGTAGAAGCGGCGCCATTCGGGGAAGAAGCGCGCGCCGCCTGGCGACTCCAGCATCGCCGCCCCGGGCTCCGGCAGTGGCATGACATCCCCAAGCCCCACGTCCGCGAACGACGTCGAGCGCGCCTGCGCGGAGCGGTTCCCGGCTTCAGTGCGCGTCATTGCCTCCAGCGACCGCTGGACTACGTGCTCTCGGGAGGGGGACATGCCTGGACGCTCTGGAATGAGACTATGATCTCATTGAAGCAAGCTGCGTGCCAAAATCGTCCAGCGGCGGGGGAGAGTCACCCACCTTCGTGTTCAGGAGTCCTTGGGAGGCAGGCATCCACGTGCCGGCTGCTTGCAAACTCACGTCCAAAACCGATGGTCTTGGTCGGGGAGACAGGATTCGAACCTGCGACCTCTACGTCCCGAACGTAGCGCTCTACCAGACTGAGCTACACCCCGATGTGAGCCGCGCATTGTAGGGGCATGGCGGGCGGCGGGCAAGCCGCCGGTGGCGTGCCGCCCGTGCCAATGGAGTTCTCGGTGAAGCGACCCGCTAGACTTGTCGTTTTTGCGGCGGAGCCTGCGTTGATCAAACCACGTACGCCACCCGGGGTCATGGAATTGCTGCCGCGTGAGCAAGCGGCTTTCCAGCACATGCTCGACACCATCCGTTCGACGTACGCGTCCTTCGGCTTCCTGCCGGTGGAGACACCCGTCTTCGAGCTGTCCGACGTGCTGCTGACCAAAACCGGCGGTGAGACCGAGCGCCAGGTGTATTTCGTGCAGTCGACCGGCGCCCTGGCCAAGTCCGGTGACAGCGGGGCGGGCGAGGGCGTGCCGGAGCTGGCCCTGCGCTTCGACCTGACGGTCCCCTTGGCCCGCTACGTGGCCGAACATGAGCACGACCTGGCGTTCCCGTTCCGCCGTTACCAGATCCAGCGCGTCTATCGCGGGGAACGTGCGCAACGCGGGCGGTTCCGCGAGTTCTACCAGTGCGACATCGACGTCATCGGAAAGGATGCGCTGTCTCCGCGCTACGACGCCGAGATCCCGGCGATCATCCATGCGGTGTTCGAGCGGTTGGCGATCGGTGAGTTCACCATCCAGTTCAACCATCGAAAGCTGCTGCGTGGATTCTTCGAGGGGTTGGGCATCGAAGGCGCGCAGCAGGACCTTGTCCTTCGCGAGTTGGACAAGCTCGACAAGCGCGGTGAGGCTGCGGTGCACGCAACGCTGCTGGGCGCGGAATTCGGGCTGACGGCCGAGGTGGCCGATCGCCTGCTGGCCTTCTCGCGCGTCAAGTCGACCGGCCACGACGACGCGCTGGCAATGCTCGACGCGCTGGGGCCGGGCACGGCCCAGTTCGAGGAGGGGCGTACCGCGCTGCGCGACACCTTGGCGCAGCTGAAGGCGATGGGCGTTCCGGAATCCCGTTACGCGATCAACCTGTCGATCGCGCGCGGGCTCGACTACTACACCGGCATCGTCTACGAGACCTTGCTGGATGCGCATCCGGAGATCGGGTCGATCTGTTCGGGCGGCCGTTACGACAATCTCGCCAGCCACTACACGAAGTCGAAGCTGCCGGGCGTGGGCATTTCCATCGGCTTGACCCGCCTGTTCTGGCAGTTGCGGGAAGCCGGCGTGCTGAAGCTGGATGCCAGCAGCGTGGACGTGCTGGTGGCGCTGCTCGATGACGCGGGCCTGCCGGATGCGTTGTCCTTGTCGCAGCACCTGCGTGCCGCCGGGCTTCGCGTGGAAACCCAGCTCGAGCCGCGCAAGATCGCCAAGCAGTTCCAGTACGCCGACAAGGCCGGCATCCGCTGGGTGGCGCTGCGCGGTGAAGGCGAACGCGCCGACGGCACGGTTACCGTCAAGGACTTGCGTACCGGCGAGCAGCGCACCGTGCCCGTGGACGATACCGGGGCCCTGGTGGCCTTGGTGCAGGAGGGCATGGCGTGAGCAGCACGATTCACCTGGATGGGTTGTCGCTGACGCGCGCACAGCTGGTGTCGATCGCCACGGGTGCGGGCGTTGAACTGGATCGGGGTGCGCTGGCGCGCGTGCAGCGTGCCGCGGATTTCCTCTCGGCACAGGTCGCGCGGCAGGAGCCGATCTATGGCGTGTCCACCGGCTTCGGCAGCAATGCCGACAAGCTGCTGGGTTCGCACCCCTTGCGCGATGAATTGCCGGGTGCGGCGCCGTCGGGCCGGTCGTTGCACGAGGAATTGCAGCGCAACCTCATCATCACGCATGCGGTGTGCGTGGGCGAGCCACTGGCGCCCGAGGTGGTGCGGGCGATGCTGGCCATCCGCATCAACACGCTGCTGCGTGGACATTCCGGCATCCGCGTGGCCACGCTGGAAGCGCTCACCGCGCTGCTCAACGCGGGCGTGGTGCCGGTGGTGCCGCAACTGGGTTCGGTCGGTGCGTCGGGTGACCTCGCGCCGTTGTCGCACCTTGCCATCGTGCTGTTGGGTGGGGGCGAAGCCTTCCTGGGCGGGGAGCGCCTGCCTGGTGGCGAGGCGCTGGCGCGTGCGGGGCTGTCGCCGGTGTCGCTCTCGTACAAGGAAGGCCTCGCGCTGAACAACGGCACCGCGCAGATGCTGGCCACGGGCGTGCTGGCCGTGGACCGGTTGGAGCGGTTGGCCGACACGGCGGACCTCTCCGCGGCCATGACCATCGACGCCTTCGCCGGGCGCCTGGGTGCGTTCGCGCCCGAGGTGCATGCACTGCGCCCGCATCCGGGCCAGCTTCAGGTGGCCGCGAACCTGCGCAGCCTGCTCGAGGGTTCGACTCTCGCGGACATCCCGTACCACCTCGTGCCGAAGTTCCGCCAGTGGCTGCCGCAGAGCTGGGACACGCCGGCGTCGCAGGCGCTTGGTTTCGACATCGGCTGGGACTGGGTGCCGGTCTCGCAACGCCATGGTCGCGAGAAGTTCTACCGGCGATTCAAGCCGTTCCGCGGCGGCAAGAAGCACCAGCCGCAGGACAGCTACTCCCTGCGCTGCATTCCGCAGGTGCACGGTGCGGTGCGTGATGCGCTTGTGCAGGCCGCGCGCGTGCTGGAGATCGAACTGAATGCCGTGACCGACAACCCGCTGGTGTTCCCGGACGCGCAGGCCGAACACGTGGAGCAACAGGTGATTTCCGCCGGCCATTTCCACGGCATGCCGCTGGCATTGGCGATGAGTTACGTGAAGGCGGCGATCCCGGTGCTCGCGTCGATCAGCGAGCGACGCCTCAACAAGCTGGTGGATCCGGCGACCAATGATGGCTTGCCGCCGTTCCTGATCGGCAACGAGGACGGCACCGATTCAGGCCACATGATCGTGCAGTACACGGCCGCCGCGATCGTCAATGACCTGGCCAGCCGCGCGATGCCGACGTCGGTGTATTCGATTCCGACCAGTGCCAATGCCGAGGACCATGTCTCGATGGGCACGAACGAAGCACGTCACGTGCTGGCGATGGCTGATGACCTGGGCAAGGTGTTGGGACTCGAACTGATGGTGGCGGCACAGGCGCTGGACCTGCGTCGCGACATGATCAACGCCGCGCGTGACCTGGCGGGCCGTGCGGATGCGCAAGGATTTGCGGTGAAGGTGTCGGGCGCGCCTGCCGATGAGGACGGCCGCGGGCATTTCCTCGCCGAGGTCGAGGCGCTGCGCGCCGAGCTGTCGGCAGCGGATGCATTCCATCCCGGTCGTGCCGTGGCCAGGGCGCATGCGGAAGTGCGGCGGCACGTGGGCTACATGGCAACCGATCGCGCGCTGGACGGCGACGTGGCGACCGCAGTGCGGATGGTGGCCGACGGCTCGGTACTTCGGGCTGCGCACGCCTGAGCGCCTGCGGGCGTTGCCGAGGCGACGCCCCGAACCTGAATGCTCCGGAAGACTTGAGCTCCCCTTTGAGAACAGGTGTTGACAGGTGTGTCGTCGTGAAATAATGTATTAACGTATTAATACATTAGAACATTTCAGAACCATGAAGCAACGTGCCATCTCCGAATCCCTTGCAGACGCCGATTCCGGCCTGGACGCCGTGGTACAGGCGATCGCAGGCTGCAAGGAACCGTCGGCGATCCGCGCGTTCCTCGAGGATCTGTGCACCCCGGCCGAACTGGAGGCGATGGTCGACCGCTGGAAGGTGGTGCCGCTGCTGCTCCAGGGGATTCCGTATCGGGATATCCACGACCGCACGGCCGTGAGCGTCACCACTATCGGCCGCGTCGCACGCACCCTCGAACGCGGGGCGGGCGGATATGGCATCGCCGCCCGCAAGCTCCGCTTGCCGGTCACCACCTGAGGTCCGCATGAGCCCACCTGTCCTCCAACCCGTCGTGCGCGACCGCCTGCGCATCGCCATCCAGAAGAATGGCCGCCTGAGCGAACCGGCGCGCGCACTGCTGGGATCGTGCGGGTTGTCGTGGCGCGAAAGCCCAGATCGCCTGTTCTGCTACGGCGAAAGTGCGCCCATCGACCTGCTGCTGGTACGTGACGACGACATCCCCGGTTTGATCGCCAGCGGCTTGTGCGACCTCGGCATCGTGGGCCGCAATGTGCTGCAGGAACACGGTCTTGCGGACGGCGGAGAGGCGCGATCGCAGGAGTTGCGTGCCCTAGGATTCGGGGGTTGCCGCCTGTCCATCGCCATCCCGCAGGAGTGGACGTGGACGGGCCCCGCGATGCTGGCCGGTTTGCGCATCGCCACCAGTTACCCCGGCGTGCTGCGTGCATGGTTGGCGGAGCAGGGAATCGAGGCGGACATCGTCACGTTGTCCGGGTCGGTGGAGATCGCGCCGCGCCTGGGCCAGGCGGACGTTGTCTGCGACCTGGTCTCGAGCGGGGCCACCCTCGCGGCCAACCACCTGAAGCCGGTGGAGGACATCCTGCAGAGCGAGGCGGTCCTGGCCGGGCCCGTGGCCACGCTTGACCCGGTGTTGCGTGACCTCGCCGACATGCTGCTGCGCCGCCTTGATGGCGCACTTCGCATTCGTGACAGCAAGCTGCTGATGTTCCGCGCGCCGCGCTCGGCGCTTTGCGACGTGCTGCCATTGCTGCCGGATGCGGAAACGCCGATGGTCTATGGCACCAGCGACAACGGTGAAACGGTGGCCCTGCAGGCGTTGTGCCATGGCGTGGTGACGTGGCAGCGGCTGGAGGAATTGAAGCGGGCCGGCGCGTGCGGATTGATGGTGCTGCCGGTCGAAAGGATGCTGGCATGAAGCGCGTGGACTGGTCGCGGCTGGATGAGGCTGCACGCGAGGTGCTGTTGCAGCGGCCCACGCGCACCCTGTCGGCGATGGTGCGTGGCAACGTGCAATCGACGATGGAGGATGTCGCGTTGCGGGGCGACGTGGCTTTGCGCGTGTTGACGCGGCATTTCGACGGCGTGGAACTGGATGCGCTGGAGGCGTCGCCGGCGGAGTTCGAGGCCGCCCGCGCGGCGGTGCCGGCAGCGTTGCGCGACGCGATCGAGGAGGCCGCCGGGCGCATCGAAGCCTTCCATCGCGCTGGCATGCCGAAGCCCTACGCGCTCGAAACCGCGCCTGGCGTCCTGTGCGAGCGCGTGTCCCGACCAATCAATCCGGTGGGCCTGTATGTCCCGGCGGGCAGCGCGCCGCTGCCTTCGACCGCGCTGATGCTGACGATCCCGGCGCAACTGGCGGGCTGTCCGGAGATCGTGCTGTGCACGCCGCCCCGCGCCGACGGCAGCGTCGACCCGGCCGTGCTGACGGTGGCCGGACGTGTTCCCGGCATCCGCGTGTTCAAGCTGGGTGGGGCGCAGGCCATCGCGGCGATGACCTTCGGAACCGCGAGCGTGCCACGCTGCAACAAGCTGTTCGGGCCCGGGAACAGCTATGTGGATGAAGCCAAGCGGCAGGCCTCGCAGCGCAGCGATGGTCCGGCCATCGACATGCCGGCCGGTCCCTCGGAGGTGCTGGTGATCGCCGATGCCGGTGCGGATCCGCGCTACGTCGCGGCGGACCTGCTGTCCCAAGCGGAACATGGACCGGACTCGCAGGTGTTCCTGCTCTCGGATTCCGACGCGCTGCTCGATGCGGTATCCGCAGCGGTGGATGCCGAGCTCGAGGCGCTGCCGCGCCGCGAGATCGCGCGCAAGGCGTTGGAGTGTTCGCGACTGGTGCGGGTGCGCGACATCGCCGAGGCCATCGCCATCAGCAACGACTACGCGCCGGAGCACTTGATCCTGGCGTTGCGCGAGCCGCGTGGTTGGCTGGAGTCCATCACCTCGGCAGGCACGGTGTTCATGGGTGACTGGACGCCTGAATCGCTCGGCGACTACTGCACCGGGAGCAACCACGTGCTCCCCACTGGCGGAGCGGCACGGTCCTGGAGCGGATTGTCCGTCGGCAGTTTCACGAAATCGCTGACGGTGCAGACGGCAACGCGTGCAGGCATCGGTGCGATCGGCCCCTGCGCCGTCACGCTCGCGGAAGCGGAGGGGTTGCAGGCGCATGCACTCGCGGCGCGCGTTCGGCTGGAGGCCACGGCGTGAGCACGGCAAGCACACTGTTGCGCAGCGACCTCCGCGATTTTCGCGGGTACCGTTCTGCGCGCAGCGAAACGGTGCAGGGCCGGATCTGGCTCAATGCCAACGAGTCGGCATGGCCCAGCGCGGCCGATCCGGAGGGCAGCTGCCGCCGCTATCCGGACCCGCAACCGGAGCTGCTCGTAGGGGCGCTGGCGCGGCTTTACGGCATGCCCCCGGATGAGGTGCTGGTGGGGCGGGGCAGTGACGAGGGCATCGACCTGCTGGTCCGGACGTTCTGCATGCCCGGTAGCGGGTGCGTGGTGATCGCGCCGCCGGTCTTCGGCATGTACGCGGTGTGCGCACGGCTGCAGGGGGCGCGTGTCGTGGAAGTGCCCTTGCTGGACGCGCCGGCGGGGTACGCGCCAGACCTGGATGCGATGGCGAACGCAGCGCTGCTGGAGCGTGCCAGCCTGCTGTTCCTGTGTTCGCCCGGCAACCCCACCGGTGAGGTCATCGCACCGGAGCACATTGCCGCGCTTGCCGCTCGGCTCCGCAATCGTTGCCTGGTCGTGGTTGACGAGGCCTATGGCGAATTCACGGAGTGGCCCTCGGCCTCCACGCTCATCGCGGACAACGACAATCTCGTCGTGCTGCGTACGTTGTCGAAGGCGCATGCGCTTGCCGGCGCGCGCATCGGGTGCGTGCTGGCGGCACGGGAAACGATCGAGCTGTTGCGGCGCTGCCAGGCCCCGTACCCGGTTCCACGCCCCTGCGTGGATGCAGCGCTGGCGGCACTCTCGCCCGGTGCGCTGGTCGCGACGCAGGCACAGGTGGCGTCCGTCCGCGCGTCCAGGGAAGAGATGCTTCGCGAGCTTGGATCAGTCCCCGGGGTGCGCAGGATCTATGCATCGCAGGCGAATTTCCTGCTGGTCCGGTTCGACGATCCGGAGGGCATGCTGCAGAAGTTGCTCGCGGCAGGCATCGTGGTCCGTGACATGCGTGCGATGCCCGGGCTCGGTGACGCGATGCGCATCACGCTGGGCGATCCCATGCAGAATAAGGCGGTGCTGGCAGCACTGGCGCAACCCGATCCGATTGCCGAGGAGGCTGCATGACCCTGACACCGATCCTGTTCGTCGACCGCGATGGGACGCTCATCGCCGAGCCCGACGACTTCCAGATCGATGCCTGCGCCAAGCTGCAGTTCGTGGAAGGCGTGATTCCGGCGATGCTGCGCCTGCGCGATGCCGGCTACCAGTTCGTGATGGTCACCAACCAGAACGGGCTGGGCACGCCCTCGTTTCCGTGGGACGCCTTCAATCCCCCGCACGAACTGATGATGCAGGTGTTCGAGAGCCAGGGCATCACCTTCCGAGAAGTGCTCATCGATTGCAGCTTCGCGCACGACCCTGCGCCCACGCGCAAGCCTGCGATCGGCCTGGTGACGCACTACCTCAAGGATCGTGGCGTCGATTGGGAACGCTCCGCGATGGTGGGTGACCGCGATACCGACGTACAGTTCGCCACGAATCTCGGCATCCGCGGGCTCAAGTTGTCCAGCCCGCAGTTTGGCGCGGGCCTGTCCTGGGCGGATGTGGCGCATGCGCTGGTGGACCAGCCGCGTACCGCCACGGTCGAGCGCACTACGCACGAGACGCGCGTCCAGGTCTCCGTTGACCTTGATCGCGCGCTGCCGCCAAAGGTCTCCACCGGTCTTGGGTTCTTCGACCACATGCTGGAGCAGCTCGGCACGCATGGCGGGTTTGCCCTCGATGTGGCATGCGCCGGCGACCTGCGCGTGGACGAGCACCACACCGTGGAGGATTGCGCGCTGGCCATCGGTGGCGCTTTGCGCGAGGCGCTCGGCAACAAGCGCGGGATCGCGCGTTACGGGTTCACGCTGCCGATGGACGAGGCGCTGGCACAGGCGGCGCTCGATCTTTCCGGCCGTGCGGTCTTCGAGTTTTCGGGAACCTTCGGACGTGAACGCGTGGGTGAGTTGCCGACGGAGCTGGTGCCGCATTTCTTCCGGTCGCTGTGCGATGGCGCCGGCATGACGCTCAACCTTCGCGTGGACGGGACCAACGACCACCACAAGGTGGAAGCCTGTTTCAAGGCGGTGGCGCGCGCGTTGCGCCAGGCGATCCGGCGCGAAGGCAGTGAACTGCCGAGCAGCAAGGGCGTCCTGTGAGATGGCCACGGTCGCGCTGATCGATGCCGGCGGGGCCAACCTCGGCTCTGTCCGGAGTGCCCTCGATCGACTGGATGCCAAGGTGCGCCTGGCCCGGGACGCCGATGCCTTGGCCGGCGCCGACAGGGTGATCCTGCCCGGGGTGGGGGCGGCGGCGCCGGCGATGGCATTGCTTCGCGAGCGCGGGTTCATCGACACGTTGCGCAGCCTGCCCGTGCCGTTGCTCGGAATCTGCCTCGGCATGCAACTGCTGTTCGAGGCATCGGACGAGGGCGGTGTCGCGGGCCTCGGACTGTTGCCCGGACGCGTCTCGGGGTTGGTTCCGTCGGCCGGCATCCGCGTGCCGCACATGGGCTGGAACACGCTGGAGCCGCGAGGGGCGTCGCCGTTGCTGGAGGGCCTCGCGGCAGGCGCGCAGGCCTATTTCGTGCACTCCTATGCCGCACCGGTCACTGCCGACTGCATTGCATCGTGTACCCATGGGGAGACATTCGCCGCGGTCGTGCAGCGGGGCCGCGTGGCCGGCATGCAGTTCCATCCGGAGCGCTCGGCCACCACGGGTGCCCGGTTATTGGCCAATTTCCTGGAGTGGGCGCCATGACGTTCATCGTGCATCCGGCGATCGACGTGCGCGACGGTCGCGTGGTGCGCCTGCGCCAGGGCGACTATGCGCAGGAAACCCGCTACGCGATGTCGCCGCTGGCGCTTGCGCGCGAGTACGCGGGGCAGGGGGCCGAGTGGTTGCACCTGGTGGACCTGGATGCCGCGCGGCTGGGCGGAAACACGCTGCATCCACTGGTGCGCGCCATCACGGCGACGACCCCGCTGAGGGTGCAGGTGGGCGGCGGCGTGCGCACGCAGGCCGACGTGCAGGGACTGCTCGACGCCGGAGCCGCCCGCGTGGTCGTGGGCTCGGTGGCTGTGCGTAAACCGGGCCAGGTCATCGATTGGTTGCGACAGTTCGGAGCGGATCGGTTGACCATCGCCCTGGATACCCGCCGCAACGAGGATGGCGAATGGCGGCTGCCCATCCACGGCTGGACCGAATCATCACCCCACACGCTGTTCCAGCTGGCGCGTGACTATGCCGATGCCGGTCTGCGGAATCTCCTGTGCACCGACATCGCGCGCGATGGCATGTTGGCCGGGCCGGCCACCGAGCTGTATGCGGAACTGCATGCACGCTTGCCTTCACTGGCGATCCAGGCCAGTGGCGGCATCCGCGATGCCGACGACGTGCGGGCCGTGCGCGAGGCCGGCTGCGCCGGTGCCGTGCTCGGCAAGGCCTTGCTGGACGGGAACATGACCCTGCACGAGGCGCTGGCATGCTGAGTCGTCGCATCATCCCGTGCCTGGACGTGCGCGATGGCCGCGTGGTCAAGGGCGTGCGCTTCCGCGACCACGTGGACATGGGTGACATCCTCGAGCTCGCGCGGCGTTATCGCGATGCCGGTGCGGACGAGCTGGTGTTCTACGACATCACCGCCAGCCCGCAGGGGCGCGCCGTGGACCGTGGCTGGGTGGATCGCGTGGCCCGCGAGATCGATATCCCCTTCTGCGTGGCCGGTGGCATCCGCGGCGTGGATGACGCCCGCGCGGTGCTGAATGCCGGCGCGGACAAGATCTCCATCAATACGCCCGCGCTGGAGCGCCCTGCGCTGATTACAGAAATCGCCGAGGCGTTCGGCGTGCAGTGCGTGGTGGTCGGCATCGACTCGATACTCGATGCGGATGGCACCTGGCGCGTGCGCACCCATACCGGGGACCCTGATGCCATGCGCGCCCCGGGCCGCGGCACGCTCGACTGGATCGGCGAGGCGCAACGCCTGGGGGCGGGCGAGATCGTGTTGAACTGCATGGGACGCGATGGCGTGCGCTCGGGTTACGACCTTCCGCAGCTGCAGGCGGCGCGCGCGGTGTGCGCCGTGCCGCTGGTCGCTTCCGGTGGCGCCGGAGGCGTGCAGGATTTCATCGATGTCTTCCGCGAGGCCGACGTGGATGGCGCGCTGGCCGCCAGTGTGTTCCATTCCGGCAGCCTCGCCATTCCCGACCTGAAGCGTGCGCTCCGCGAGGGCGGCATCGCCGTGAGGATCCCATGATCAACATCGACGCGATCGATTGGGCGAAGCAGGACGGGCTGGTCCCGGCCATCGTGCAGGACGCAGCCAACCTGCGCGTACTCATGCTCGGGTACATGTCGCGCGAATCGTTGCAGGCCACGCTCGACAGTGGCGAGGTGACGTTCTTCAGCCGCAGCCGGCAGGCACTCTGGCGCAAGGGCGAAACCTCGGGGGACGTGTTGTCGCTGGTGTCTGTGGCCGTCGATTGCGATGGCGACACCCTGCTGGTGCAGGCCCATCCCGCCGGTCCGACCTGCCACCTTGGCAGGACCAGCTGTTTCCCGGATGCGCCGGGCAACCTGCTGGCCACGCTGGATGCGGTCATCGCGGAGCGTGCACGCGACCTGCCGCCCGGCAGCTACACCACGTCGCTGTTCGAGTCCGGCGTGCGACGCATCGCGCAGAAGGTGGGCGAGGAGGGCGTGGAGACCGCACTGGCCGCGGTCGCCCAGGGTGATGAAGACCTGCTCGGCGAGGCGGCCGACCTGGCCTACCACCTGCTGGTGCTGCTGCGGTCACGCGGATTGGGGCTGGCGGACCTGCAGGCCGCCTTGCACGCACGACGCGGTTGAAGACGGACGCTGCCGGAAGGCGATAATCGGCGCATGACCCGACTCCTCGCCGCCCTGCTGTTCGCCACCGCCAGCCTCCACGCCACGCCCGTCGCATCCGATGCCGCACGCATGGAAGGCACGGTGTTCGTTGATCGCAACGGCAACGGCCGCCAGGACCAAGACGAGCCCGGATTGAAAGGTGTTGGCATGTCCAACGGGCGCGACATCGTGCGCACCGATTCCCGGGGCCGCTATGCCATCGCGGTGCGCGCGGGCGAGATCGTGTTCGCGATCAAGCCGGCTGGGTTCGCAGTCGGCCGGCGCGCGGATGGCCTGCCGGCAGCATGGCAGGCATGGCCCGCCACACGGTTCGACGTGCCGCTGCACCGCGACCCCCGCCGCGACACCGGGCTCGACATGCTGGTGTTCGGCGATCCGCAGCCGCAGACCCAGGTCGATGTCGGCTATTACCGACGCGACATCGTCGAGCCATTGGTCGGCCACGCGCGTGCCGTGCTGGGCCTGTCGCTGGGTGACATCACCAGCGACAACCCGTCGCTCTATTCGGACATCAATCGCGCCACCATGCTGCTCGGCCTGCCGTGGCTGCATGTCGCCGGCAACCATGATGTCGATGCGAAGGCGATGGACGACACGCATGCCCTTGAAAGCTTCCGCAAGGTCTATGGTCCGGACACCTTTGCGTGGGAGGAGCCCGAAGCGACTGTCGTCGGCCTCGATGACGTGATTTCGAGCCCGGGCAGCAAGCCGGCCTACATCGGGGGCATTCGCGAGGACCAGTTCGCGTTCCTCCAGGCCTACCTGGCCACCGCACCGAAGGGCCGGTTGCTGGTCCTCGCGATGCATATCCCGCTGTTCGAGCCGCCGGGCAAGGACACCTTCCGCGACGCCGATCGCGCACGCCTGTTCGCGATGCTGCGGCCCTTCCCGCATGTATTGGTGCTCAGCGCGCACATGCACACCCAGCAGCATGTCTTCCACGATGCCCGCGATGGCTGGAACGGTGCGCAGCCGTTGCACGAGTACAACGTCGGCGCGGCGTGCGGGGCGTACTGGTCCGGGGTCAAGGATGCCGAGGGGATTCCCGCCGCCACCATGCCCGACGGCACGCCGAACGGCTATGCCACCCTGCACGTGGTCGCGGGGGGCGCCTACGCGCTGGCATGGCATCCCGCGCGGGATCCCGCCGACACGCAGGTCGCACTGCACGCGCCCAAGGTGCTGCGCCAGGGTGCGTATCCCGCCTGGGGCCTGTACGCGAACGTCTACATGGGCGCCGAGGACACGCCCGTGAGCTTCCGCGTGGACGGGGGCGACTGGAAGCCGATGGCGAAGGTGACCCAACCGGATCCGGATCTCCTGGCCGAAAACGCCCGTGACGATGCCGCGCCGGCACTCCGAGGCTACGACCGTTCGCCCGAAGCGACGCCGTCACCGCACCTGTGGCGCGCGGCACTGCCGACATCGCTTGCCGTGGGCACGCACACCGTCGAAGTACGTGTCATCGACCGCTGGCGCGGCGAGCAGCACGCGCACACCAGCTATCGACTGGAGGACGCCAGTCCCTGACTACGGCGTGATGTCCGCGAAGGATTCGGCGCGCACGTGCCCATGTGTGGCATCGCCGGTGCGGGGGGTTGGATAGTCGTCGCGGCGATCCAGCAGCACCGTGCGCATGCCGGCCTCGCGTGCGGCATCGAGCTCCTCGACCACGTCGGACAGGAACAGGATGTCCTTCGGCGCGCGGTGCAGGCTGTCGGCGATGAGGCGGTAGCTGTCCGCATCGCGCTTGTGGCCGGAGGTCGTGTCGAAGTAGCCGTCGAACAGCGGTTGCAGGTCACCCGCGTCGGAATTTCCGAACAGCAGTTTCTGCGCCGGCACCGATCCGGACGAGAACACCGCCAGTTTGTGCCCGGCGTCATGCCATGCCCGCAGCGCCGGGGCGGTGTCCGGGTAGAGATGTGCGGTGAAGTCGCGGTTGCGGTAGCCGGCGTCCCAGATCATGCCCTGCAGCGCCTTGAGTGCCGTGTGCTTGCGGTCCTGGTCGATCCAGCCCTGCAGGACCTCCACGATCACGGCGTCGTCGCACATCGCCCCGTGTTCCGTGGCCACCGCATCCAGGCAATGGCGCACGGCCGGTTCATGGCCATGTGCTGCCACGAACTCCGGGAGCTTGCGGCGTGCATAGGGAAACAGCACGTCCTTGACGAAGGAGATGCTGCTGGTGGTGCCTTCGATGTCGGTGAGGATGGTGGTCTTCATCACGCGTCCGGCTCGTAGCGCGGGAAGCGGGTGGCGATGTCGGTGCCGGTGAAATGGCCGACCCAGCCGTCCGGCTCCGTGAAGAAGCGGATGGCGACGAAGCGTGGCTCCGCGCCCATGTCGAACCAGTGGGTGGTGCCATCGGGCACGGCGATCAGGTCGCCGGCTTCGCACAGGACCTCATAGACCTTGCCGTCGACGTGCAGGGTGAACTGGCCCGCGCCGTCCACGAAGAACCGCACTTCGTCTTCCTTGTGCGCGTGCTCATCGAGGAACTTCGCGCGCATCGTTTCGCGCTGCGGGTTGTCCGGGGCGATGCTCACCACATCGACGGTCCTGAAGCCGTGCGCAGCCACCAGCCGGTCGATGTCTTCGCGGTAGGCCTCCATGATCACGTCCGGACTGTCGCCGGCGCGCACGGGCTTGGAGGCTTCCCACTGTTCGAACGCCACGCCGATGGCCTGCAGTTCGCGGGCCATCTCCGAGGGGTCGGCGGTTTCCCGTAGCACCGTGTCGGGCGAATGGTCATCGTAGATGCGCAGGCGGCTCATCGCAGGCTCCTCAGGTCCAGTTCGCACCCGAGCAGGAACTCGAAGGCTTCCAGGTGCCGTCGCGCTTCGGCCATGTCGCGGCCCCAGGTGTACAGGCCGTGGCCATCGATCAGGTAACCCCACAGCGGCTGGCGGTGCAGCATCGCCTCCACCTGCTTCGCCAGCTCGGGCATGTGCTGGGTGTTCGGGAAGACCGGCACGTCCATCGCGCCTTCATGCGTGGTGTTGCCGGCGAAGGCCTTCTGCAGCTCGTAGCCCTCGAAACGCACCTGTCCCTGTGGGGCGTACAGGCGCGACGCGACGGTCTGCACCCGCGAGTGGGTGTGCAGCACGCAACCGATTGCCGGGTCGCGCCGGTACAGCTGCGTGTGCAGCAGGGTCTCGGCGGATGGTCGCAGCGAGGTCCCGACCGGTTCGCCGTCGAAATCCACGACCATGATGTCGGCTTCGGTCAGCCGCCCCTTGTCGCGGCCTGACACGGTGATCGCGGCGTGGCGGTCGTCCAGCCGGCGCGAGAAGTTGCTGCTGGTGGCGGGGGTCCACCCGGCATGCGCCAGGTCGCGCACGTTGGTGATGATTTCGCCGGCAAGGTGGCGCAGCTGCTGCGGGTCGTAGGGGAGGGCGTCGTTCATCGCGCGAGTGTAGCGAAGCAGGGGTTAGCCGCGCCTAAAAATGAAAACGGCGCGGTTGCCCGCGCCGTTTCGTGTCGCCGGGTGATCAGGGGCCCGGATCGGGTCCCTGGTGAACCAGCGGATCCGGCGCCAGATGGACGTCGTGGTCATGCGCATGCAGCAGGTGCTCGTTGCCCGGTGCCAGGTGGCTGCGACGGCGGGCATACAGGAAGTACACCACCAGGCCGATGAGGGCCCACACGCAGAAGAACTTGATGGTCGGGTTCCAGCCCAGGCTGAAGAACAGCAGCACGCAACCCGCCAGTGCCAGCGGACCGACGACCCATACGAACGGCGTGCGGAAAGGACGCTCGCGACCCGGGTCGGTGCGGCGCAGCACCATCACGCCGACCGCGACCATGAAGAACGCGAACAGCGTGCCGGCGTTGGAGATGTCGGCCAGCGCGCCCACCGGGAACATGGCGGCGAACAGCGACACCGCGACGCCCGTGATCCAGGTGACGACGTGCGGGGTGTGGAACTTCGGATGCACCCTCGACAGCACTTCGGGCATCAGGCCGTCGCGCGCCATCGTGAACAGGATGCGGGTCTGGCCGAAGATCATCATCAGCACCACCGACGGCAGCGCCACGATCGCCGCACCGGCGACCAGGTCACCCACGCGCGGCCAGCCGATCGTGCGTAGCACGAAGGCCAGGGGCTCCTTGCTCATCGAGAGCGGGCCATTCGGCTGGGCGCCCATCGCGCCCACCGCGGCGTAGGCCACCAGCAGGTAGAAGACCGTGCAGATGCCCAGCGAGCCGATCAGGCCGATCGGGATGTTGCGGTTCGGGTTCTTGGTTTCCTCCGCGGCGGTCGAAACCGCGTCGAAGCCCACGTACGCGAAGAAGATCGAGGCGGCGGCACCGAGCACACCCACGCCCGACAACGGCGTGCCCCAGCCGTTCGGCAGCATCGGCACGAAGTTCGAGTGCTGCACCGCCGGGAACGCCAATGCCACGAACGCGGTCAGCGCGATGATCTTGACGATCACCAGCATGGCCGTGAACTTGGCCGACTTCGACGTGCCGGCCACCAGCAGGACGGTGACCAGCAGGGCCAGCAGGAAGGCGATCAGGTTGAAGCTGCCCGTGGTGACAGTCCCGTCGGCCAGGGTGATGTGGTCGAAGGGCCCGGCAGTCAACGCGACTGGCAAGCCGATGCCGTGCGCATGCAGGAACCCGTTGGCGTAGCCGGACCAGCCCACCGCGACCGCGCCCGCGGCCACCGCATATTCGAGGATCAGCGCCCAGCCGACCATCCAGGCGATCACCTCGCCGAGGACGGCATACGAATACGTGTATGCGGAGCCGGACACGGGGACCATCGCCGCGATTTCGGAATACATCAACGCAGTCAGCGCGCAGACGATGCCGGCGATGACGAAGGAGTACATCATGCCGGGCCCGGCCTTCTGCGCGGCCACGGCCGTCAGCACGAAGATGCCGGTACCGATGACGGCCCCAATGCCGAGCATCGTGAGGTCGAAGGCATTCAGCTGGCGGGTGAGCGCCCGCTTGCTTGCCGTCTCGAGGATCAGGTCAAGCGGCTTTCTGCGAGTAAAAAGCATCTAGGGTCCCCCGGGGACTGCACGGATTCACCGGAACATAACCCGGCCCGGCGTGCGGGCACAAGCGCCATGGGGCAGGGTCTTGCCAACATTCGGTGGCGCATCGCACCATGCGGCATGTCCGATCCGAAATCACTCCACGTCCTGCTCGGCACCTTCGCCGATCGTGAATGCGTGCAGGCGCCACTGGCCCAGGTGTTTGCCCAATTGGCGGGCGAGGGCGACGCGTCCTACCGACGCGAGCGCGCCGCGGGCCATTTCACTGCGTCCGCGTGGTTGGTGAGTGCCGATCGGCGACGCGTGCTGCTCACGCACCATCGCAAGCTCGATCGATGGCTGCAGCTTGGCGGCCATGCCGACGGCGACATGGACCTGGCGCAGGTGGCGCTGCGCGAGGCGGAGGAGGAATCCGGTTTGCCGGGGTTATCCGTGGAGCCCGCGATCTTCGACCTTGACCGGCACTGGATTCCGGATCACGGCGACATTCCCGGGCACTGGCATTACGACGTGCGCTTCGTCGTGCATTCCGGGGTCGATGACCGCTTCACCGTGAGCGACGAGTCACACGCGTTGGCGTGGCGCGACATTCGCGAACTCGCAAGCGATCCTGCCGCGGATGCCTCGTTGCGCCGCATGGCCGGGCGCTGGCTCGCGCGCAATCCTCAGTAGAGGACGCGCGCCCGCAGCGTTCCGGGGATCGCGGCCAGTTCGGCGCGAAGGGCATCGGCCTGCATGGCATCCGCCCCCACGTCGATCACCACGTAGCCCACGCTGGCATCCGTTCGCAGGTACTGGCCATCGATGTTGACGTGGCGCGCGCTGAAGACGGCGTTCACCTGCGACAGCATGCCCGGCACGTTGCGATGGATGTGCAGCAGGCGATGGCTGCCTGCATGCTCGGGCAGCGTGACCTCCGGGAAATTGACCGCGGACAGCGTGCTGCCGTTGTCGCTGTAGCGCACCAGTTTGGTCGCCACTTCCACGCCGATGCTGTCCTGGGCTTCCAGCGTGCTGCCGCCCACGTGCGGCGTCAGGATCACGCTGTCGATGCCCCGCAGCGGGGACTCGAAGGCCTCGCCATTGGCTTCCGGTTCCTGCGGGAACACATCCACGGCCGCGCCCGCCACGTGGCCGCTCGACAGTGCGCTGGCCAGCGCCTGCACGTCGACGACGGTGCCGCGCGACGCATTGAGGAACTGCACGCCGCGCTTCATGCGCGCGAACTGCGGAGCGCCGATCATCCCGCGCGTCGCCGCGGTGTCCGGGACGTGCAGGGTCACCACGTCGGACTGCGCAAGCAGCGTGTCCAGGTCAGTCGCCGGCTGCGCGTTGCCCAGCGCAAGCTTGGTCTCGATGTCGTGGAACAGCACGCGCATCCCCAGCCCCTCGGCCAACAGGCCCACCTGCGTGCCGATGTGCCCGTATCCCACGATGCCCAGCGTCTTGCCGCGGGCCTCGTGGCTGCCGGCCGCGGACTTCGACCATTCACCGCGATGGCACTGCATCGATTTGCCGGGGATGCCGCGCAACAGCAGCACGGTTTCCGCGATCACCAGCTCCGCCACGCTGCGGGTGTTGGAGTAGGGGGCGTTGAACACAGGAATGCCCGCCGATTCCGCGGCGTCAAGGTCCACCTGGTTGGTGCCGATGCAGAACGTGCCGACCGCCAGCAGCCGCCGGGCATCGCCCAGCACGTCGGCGGTCAGGCGCGTGCGTGAGCGGATGCCGAGAATGTGTGCATCGGTGACCGCATCGCGCAGCGCGTCGCCCGCCAGCGCACCCGGGTGGGCTTCGATGCGGGTGTAGCCAGCGGCGCGGAACACGGCCTCGGCGCTTGCGCTGATGCCTTCAAGCAGGACCACGCGCATCTCGGACTTGGGAAAGGACGTGGCGGTCATCTGAGGCATGTCGGCTGGCGTGATCCATACGATACTGCACGGATGGAAGCCATTGATGCCCTTCGCGCCACGATTCCCGCGCTTCGCGTGTCCACCGATCCCGGTGACCTTGCGCACTACGGCCGCGACTGGACCAAGCGTTGGACGCCCGCGCCAAGGGCCGTGGTGTTTCCTGCAAGCACGGATGAGGCGCAACGCATCGTGCAATGGGCGCGCGCCACGGGCACGGCGCTGGTGCCATCCGGCGGCCGGACCGGGTTGTCCGGCGGCGCGGTTGCCGCGCACGGCGAGGTGGTGGTGAGCCTGGAACGCATGAGCCGGATCCTCGGGTTCGACCCGGTGGACCGCACGCTCACGGTCCAGGCCGGCGCCACCCTGCAGGCCGTGCAGGAGGCTGCCCGTGCCCAGGGCCTGGCGTATCCCGTGGATTTCGCCTCGCGCGGTTCATGCACGATCGGGGGCAACATCGCCACCAATGCCGGCGGCATCCGCGTGATCCGGCATGGCAACACCCGCGAATGGGTCGTCGGGCTCACGCTCGTCACCGGCAACGGGGACGTGGTGCGGCTCAACCGCGGCCTGGTCAAGAACTCCTCGGGCTACGACCTTCGCCATCTCGCCATCGGCTCCGAGGGCACGCTCGGCATCGTCACCGAGGCGATCCTGCGACTGGCGGACCCATTGCCTGCGTCGAAGGTGATGTTGCTTGCGCTGCCCTCGTTCCAGGCGGTCATGGACGCATTCGTGGAGGTGCGCGCGGCGCTGGGCGTGCAGGCGTTCGAATTCTTCACGGGCGAGGCGCTGCGGCACGTGGTTGCGCACGGGGCCCAGGATCCGTTCGATGCCGTGCATCCGTCCTATGCGCTGGTGGAGTTCGATTGCACGGGCGAATCCGACGAGGCCGCGGCGCTTGGCGTGTTCGAACGCTGCGTCGGGCGTGGCATCGCGTCCGATGGCGTGCTCGCCTCAAGCGAGGCGCAGGCCACCGCACTGTGGCGGCTGCGCGAGGGAATCACCGAATCGATCGCTCCGGGTTCCCCCTACAAGAACGACATTTCGGTGCGCGTGTCGGCATTGCCGGCGTTCCTCGCCGAAGCGCAGGCGCTGCTGGCGCGGGAATATCCCGCGTTCGAGGTCATCTGGTTCGGCCACATCGGTGACGGTAACCTCCACATCAGCATCCTGAGGCCGGAGGGCATGGCCGCGGACGACTTCGTGGCGCGTTGCGAACATGCCACCGACCTGCTGGTCGATGTGCTGGCTCGCCACGACGGCAGCATTTCCGCCGAACACGGCATCGGCCTGGTCAAGAAACCGTGGCTCGAGCGCATGCGCGGTGCAGCGGAGGTTGAAGCGATGCGCGGCATCCGCCGGGTGTTCGATCCGGCCGGCATCCTCAACCCGGGCAAGGTCTTCGACTGATCAGCCGGCGAGGCGTGCCTCGAGCCGGTCGCGGACCGCGGGCCATTCGCTGTCGAGGATGGAGTAGCTCCACGTGTCGCGCAGCGAGCCGTCCTTGTGGACCTTGTGGTTGCGCAGCACGCCGTCGAGTTTCGCACCCAGCCGTTCGATGGCCGAGCGCGAGGCAAGGTTCAAGTGGCTGGTGTGGAAATACACCGCGCGCATGCCCAGCGTGTCGAATGCGTGCCCCAGCAGCAGGCGCTTGCAGGTGGTGTTGACATGCGTGCGCTGCACGGATGCGGCATACCACGTGTAGCCGATCGCGAGGTTCGGCACGTCCGGCTCGATCTCGTAGTAGCGCGAGGTTCCGACGATGCGATCGCCATCCATCACCGTGAACGGAAGCATCCGCCCTTCGGCCTGGCCCTTGAGCGCCTTGGCGATGTAGGCCTCCACGCGTGCCGGCTCGGGCTCCGGCGCGGTGGTGACGGCAAGTTTCCAGATGTCGCCATCCCGGACCGCGGCCAGCAGGCCGGGTGCGTGCTCCATGGCCAGTGGCGCCAGGGTGATGTTCCAGCCCGCAAGCGTCACTGGCGCCAGGGCGCTCACTCGGCGCGACCGCCGAATTCACCGGTGGTGGTGTTGACCCACACCTTCTCCCCGTTGGCGATGTATTCCGGCACCTGGATCTCGATGCCGGTATTGAGCCTGGCCGGCTTCGGGCGCTTGGTGGCGGTGCCGCCCTTGAGCTCCGGCGGTGTCTCGATCACCTCCAGCACCACCGACTGCGGCAACTGCAGGCCGATCGGCTGATCGTCGATCACCTGCACGTAGCAGCCCGCGAGGCCATCGGTGATGTAGCCCGCGCCGTCGCCAATCGCGTCGGCATCCAGCGTGTACGGCGTGTAGTCCTCGTCATCCATGAAGACGAATGCATCGCCATCCTTGTAGGAGAACGTGGCCTGCCGGCGCATCAGTTCCACTTCCTTCAGGTCGTCGTCGCCACCCACGCTCAGGTCGAGCTTGTTGCCGCCCGGCACGCTGTACATCGTGAAGCGGAACTTGACGTTGCCTCCGCGGCCTTGCGGGGAGCTGCGTTCGATGTCGCGGATCTGGTACGCGCCACCGTTGTGTTCGATCACGTTGCCTTTCTTGACGTCGTAAGCCTTCATTCGGGAGTCCTGTTACTTGGGCTGCAGGCGCGTCGCGCCGTCGAGGCGGATGGTTTCGCCGTTGAGGTAGCTGTTGCCGAGGATGTAGGCCACCAGATCGGCGAACTCTTCCGGCTTGCCGAGGCGGGAGGGGAATGGAATCGTCGCGGCCAGGGACTTCTGCACGTCCTCGGGCATGCCATCGACCATCGGCGTCCAGAACACGCCCGGGGCCACGGTCATGACACGGATGCCGAAGCGGGCCAGTTCGCGCGCCATCGGCAGGGTCATGCCGACCACGCCGCCCTTCGATGCGGAATACGCCGCCTGACCGATCTGCCCTTCGTACGCGGCCACCGATGCAGTGTTGACGATCACGCCGCGCTCGCCGTCGGTATTCGGTTCGTTGTGCTGCATCAGGTCGGCGCAGGCCTTGGCCACGTTGAAGCTGCCGACCAGATTGACCATGACGGTGGTCTGGAACTGGGACAGCGGCATCGGGCCCGTCTTGCCCAGCACGCGGCCGGCGCCAAGGATGCCGGCGCAGCTGATGCAGGCATCGAGACCACCCAGGAAGGCGCGTGCGGCTGCGACGTTCGCGCTGACATCGGCTTCATTGGTGACATCGGTCTTGAAGAACGCGGCCTTCCCCGCGCCAAGACTGGCGACGGCGGCCGCGCCTTTCTCCTCGTTCACGTCGAACAGGGCGACCTTGCCGCCATGGGCGACAAGGTGATTGGCCACGGCCAGGCCGAGGCCGGAAACGCCGCCGGTAACAATGGCGCGGATGTCTTGAAGTTGCATGGGCGGGCTCTCGTGGCTGGAACCCGCAATTTTACCGGCTGCTCAGAGCGCGCGCAGGTAGAAGGTGTTGCAACCGCCGTGGCCGGTGTCGCCCATCGGGCTGTCGATCCGCTGGAAGCCGCTGCGCTCATAGAGCCGCATGGCCGCGTCCATGCCGGTCAGGGTCTCGAGATAGCACTGCCGGAACCCGGCGTTCCGGGCGGCCTCAAGGCACCGGCCCATCATGGCCGCGCCCGCGCCGATCCCGCGGGCCCCGGGCAGGAAATACATCTTGCGCAGTTCGCAGGTGCCGTCGTCGCCACCCGCCAGCGGCGCGATGCCGCCCCCGCCGATCACGTCGCCATCGCGCTCCACCACGAAGTACGCGTGCCGTGGCGCCGCATAGGCCCGGCTCATCCAGTCCACTTCCGGATCGTTGATCGCGAAGCCATTGCCGCAGGCCCCGAATTCGGGCATGACGGTACGGATGATGCGGGCCAGTACGGGGTCGTCCGCAGCGCGGACCGGTCGGATCTCGTAACTCATGCCGGCAGCGTAGCCGGTGACAGCATCCGTGCAAACTCGTCGGCCTTGAGCGGCTTGGAGTACAGGAAGCCCTGCGCCACCGGCACACCCAGGTCGAGCAGGAACTGCTGCTGCTGCTTGTTCTCGACGCCTTCGGCCACCAGTCCCAGCCCGAGGCTGTGCGCGATGGCGCTGACCGCCTGGCAGACGGCCACGTCGGATTTGTTGTCCGGCACGCCCTGCAGGAACAGCTGCGACAGCTTGAGTCCGTGGATGGGCAGGCGCCGCAGGTAATTCAGGCCACTGTACCCTTCGCCGAAATCGTCGATCGACAGCATGACCCCGAGCTCGCGAAGGGCGCCAAAGGCGTGCATGGTCTCGGCGCTGTCCTCGATCAGCACGCGCTCGGTGAATTCGATCTCCAGCGCGGACCCGGGGATGCCGGCCGCGGACAGCGCGGCCTCCACCGTGCCCGGCAGGTCGTCCGCCAGGAACTGGCGGTAGGAGACGTTGACCGCGACGCGCACGGTTTCCAGCCCCGCGTCGCGCCAGCGCCGGATCTGCATGCAGGCCTCGCGCAGGGCCCACGCCCCCAGCCGCACGATTTCACCCGTGTTCTCGGCATGCCCGATGAACAGGTCCGGACGCATCATTCCGAGGCTCGGATTGTCCCAGCGCATCAGCGCCTCCGCGCCGACGATCTCGCCGGTGCGCATGTCCACCTGGGGCTGGTACACCAGCTGCAGCTCCGAGTTGCCGAGCGCATTGCGGATCAGCGTGTCGAGTTGCAGCTTGTCGTGCTGGCGCTGTGCGAGGTCCGTGCTGTAGCTCTGCCAACTGTTGTAGCCGCGCCGCTTGCTGTCGTACATGGCCGCGTCCGCGTTCTGGATGAGCTCGATCTCGGTCTCACCATCCTGCGGCGCTTCCGCGATGCCGATGCTCGCGCTGACCGTCAGGTCTTCCTGCCCCACGTGGAACGGTTTCGTCAGTGCAGAGAGGATGCGCTCGGCCAAGGCGACATGCAGTTCGGACTCATGCAGCCTGCAGAGCACCAGGAACTCGTCGCCGCCCAGGCGTGCGCAGACGCCCTCGTCGCCGACCGCCTCGTGCAGGCGCTGCGCCACCTCGACCAGCAGCTTGTCGCCCACGCTGTGGCCCAGCGCATCGTTGATCACCTTGAACCGGTCGAGGTCGATGTACAGCACCGCCACGCGCGGATCGGTGCCGGCCAGGTACGCGCGCAGTTCGTCCAGCGCGGCGTCGCGGTTCAGCAGGTTGGTGAGCGGGTCGGTGAGGGCCTGCGTACGCAGCGAGTGCTCCACGCGCTTGCGTTCGGTGATGTCCTCCAGCGTGCCCGTGAGGCGCTGTCCCGAGGGATCGCCCGGGTCCACCTCCGCCTGCAGCCGGAACCAGCGGTCGTCGACGTCGCTGCGGCGCGCCTTGCCACGCAGCTCCAGCGCCAGCGGCTGCTGGCGCGCGTACGCCAGCGGGATCGCCTCGGATAGCCGTTGCGCGTCCTGCGGCTGGAACAGCGCCATGAAGGCATCCAGTGACTGTGGCGGGTTGGCGATCTCCAGCACGCGCATCGCGCCGCGGCTCACGTAGAGGGTGCCCTGCGAGCGGTGCCACTCCCAGCTGCCGATCCGCGCCAGCTGCTGGACGCGTTCGAACATCGCGCTGTCGCGCTTGAGGTCGGTGATGTCGCTGAACAACGTGACCGTCTGGTCCGGCAGGCCGCTGTCCAGCGGGAACTGCGGGATCGCGGTGACGCGCAGCCAGCGGAACCTGCTGTCCGCCACGCGATAGACGCCCACCACGCGGCTGCGCACCACCTTGCCGGTGCGTGCGGCCACGGCATGGGCCAGGCGGTCTCGGGGCAGGGGATTGCCATGCTCATCGATCACCAGCCACTGTTCGGACTGCAGGTTGGCTTCGTTGCGCTCGTCGCCGCGCAGGTCGAGGATGCGCATCGCCGCACTGTTCACGTGCACGGTCTCGCCGTTGCGGTCCTGCACCACGATGCCCTGGTCGGCCGACTCGATCAGGTCGGCGTAGCGGCCTTCCAGCTCCCAGCGCTTGCTCATGTCGCGTGCCACCGCCAGCACGGCGCGCTGGCCGTCGTGGTCGATCGCGGCGGAGTGCACTTCGACCGGGAAGCGCGTGCCGTCGGAACGCGTGTTGGTCACCTCGATCACATGGGTCTCACCGCGATCCAGCGCGGCGAGCACGGGGCGCATGTGGTTGGTCGGCAGGTCCGGGTTGAGCACGCGGATGTTCTTGCCCACCACGTCTTCGCGATCCCGCTTGAACAGGCGGGTGCCCGCGCGGTTGAAGTCCAGCACGGTGCCGTCCTCGCCGAGGATCGTGACCGGGTCGGGCACGGCGTCGAACAGGGCGCGGTAACTGGCCTGTGCGGTCAACAGGGCCACTTCGCCGGCTTCCAGCGCTTCGCGGGCTTCGCGGGCGAGCAGGCGCACGGGAAGGGGGAGGTCGGGATCGGTTTCGCGCTCGCGCAGGTGCTCGCGCAACGGCAATGTCGCGGATTTGGTGTAGCCGGCGTCAGTCTGGTTGGGCCGTTTCATCACCCGCGAGCGCCACCCCTGCCTTGCTGCCGGAGCGGTGCCCCAGCAGGTCGGCCAACCATATACCGGTTTCCGCCAGTTTTGCGAGGTCGATCCCGGTTTCGATGCCGAGTCCGGCAAGCATGTAGGCCACGTCCTCGGTGGCCACGTTGCCGCTTGCGCCCTTGGCGTACGGGCAGCCGCCGGTCCCGGCCACCGCGCTGTCGACCACGGCCACGCCTTCTTCCAGGCAGGCGAGGATGTTGGCCAACGCCTGGCCATAGGTGTCGTGGAAATGGATGGCCAAGGCGGGCATCGGCACCTCCGTGGCCACGGCCTGCAGCATCGCCCGCGCCTTCGCCGGCGTGCCGGTGCCGATGGTGTCGCCGAGCGAGACCTCGTAACAGCCCAGCGCATGCAGCGCCTTGGCCACGCGCACCACGTCGGCCAGCGGCACGTCGCCCTGGTACGGGCAGCCCAGCACCGTGGAGACGTAGCCGCGCACGGCCACGCCGTCCGCCTGTGCGGCGGCCATGACCGGGCGGAACCGCTCGATCGACTCATCGATGGAGGCGTTGATGTTGCGCCGGTTGAAGGCTTCCGACGCCGCGGTGAACACCGCGATCTCGCGCACGCCGACTGTGCGCGCGCGTTCGTAACCCTGCAGGTTCGGCACCAGCACGGGGTAGGCCACCCCCGGACGCTTGTCGATGCCGGCGTACACCTCCGCCGCGTCGGCGAGCTGCGGAACCCACTTCGGGCTGACGAAGCTGGTGGCTTCGATGCTGCGCAGCCCGCAGTCGGCCAGGCGGTTGATCAGCGCGATCTTGTCGGCAGTCGCGACCAGCGCCTTCTCGTTCTGCAGGCCGTCGCGCGCGCCCACCTCCACGATCCGGACGGATGCGGGATAGACCATGTCAGTGCTCCAGTGTGACGAGGACGGCATCGGCCTCGACGAAGGCGCCCTCGTCGGCACGGACGTCCGCCACCACGCCATCGCGCGGGGCCTTCAGCGCCAGCTCCATCTTCATCGCCTCCATCACCAGCAGCACGTCTCCGGCCTGCACCGAGGCGCCCGGCTGCGTCTTCACGACCACGATGCGCCCCGGCATCGGCGCGGTCACGCGGTCGCCACTTGCCGCGTCGCCGCCGGACTGCGCCACGTGCAACGGCAGCTGCGTGAACCGGGTGCGTCGCGTGCCGTCGTGCAGCAGCACGCCATCGGTTTCAAGATCCACCCGCCATGCGCGGGCTTCGCCATCGATGCGTCCGCTCAGCCGTCCATCAAGGAGGCGCAGGCCATCGAGTACGGTGACCGTGCCGCCATCGTCGATGCGGTAGTCGCCGCCGTGGCCCGCGACCTGCAGCAGGTGCGTTGTCTCGCCTTGGCGCAGTCGCATCGGCGAGGCCGCGCGATCATCCAGCCGCCAGCCGTCCATGCGGGACCACGGTGACGTGTCCTGGTCGCCTGCCTGCGCGGTCATGCGCAGGACGGCCGCCGCAAGCGCGGGCACCGCAGGGTCGGTGTCATCCCCGGTGCCGACGAACTCGTCGAGATGGCGGTCGAGGTAACCGGTGTCGATGGTGCCTCCGACCACGGCCGGATGCCGCGCAAGCCCTTCAAGGAACGCGATGTTCGACTTGGGCCCTTCGATGTCGCATTGCGCCAGTGCCTCGCGCAGGCGAGCAAGGGCGCGTGGACGGTCGCTGTCCCAGACGATCAGCTTGGCGATCATCGGGTCATAGAAGATGGTGACCGTATCGCCTTCCACCACGCCGGAATCGATGCGCACGTGTGCGGAACGCGCCGGCAGGCGCAAGCGCTTCAACACGCCGGAACCGGGCAGGAACCCCGCATCGGGATCCTCCGCATACAGGCGGACTTCCATTGCATGGCCGAAATGGGCGATGGCATCCTGCGTCATCGGCAGGGGTTCGCCCGACGCCACGCGCAGCTGCCATTCGACGAGGTCGAGGCCGGTGACCATCTCCGTCACCGGATGCTCGACCTGCAGGCGCGTGTTGATCTCCATGAAGAAGAACTCGCCGGTCGGTGCGACGATGAATTCAACGGTGCCCGCGTTCTCGTAATCGATGGCATGGCCGGCCTGCACCGCGGCCGCGCCCATCGCCGCACGCAGCCGGGGCGTCGCGAACGGGGAGGGTGATTCCTCCAGCACCTTCTGGTAGCGGCGCTGCGCCGAGCATTCGCGCTCACCGAGGTGGATCACCTGGCCCTGGCTGTCGCCGAAGATCTGCAGCTCGATATGGCGCGGCGATTCGATGTAGCGCTCGAGCAGCACGCGGTCGCGGCCGAAGGCGTTGCGCGCTTCGCGTTGGCAACTCTCGAGGTTCGCGGCGAACTCGCCCGACTCGCGCACGATGCGCATGCCTTTTCCGCCGCCGCCGTGCGCGGCCTTGATCATCAGCGGGTAACCGATCCGGTCGGCTTCCCGCTGCAGCAGATCGGGCGACTGGTCCTCGCCGGTGTAGCCCGGCACCACCGGCACGCCCGCGGCCTCCATCAGTTCCTTGGCGCCAGCCTTGCTGCCCATCTTCCGCATGGAAGCGGCTTTCGGGCCCACGAACACGATGCCTGCCGCTTCCACCGCATCCGCGAAATCCGCGTTCTCGGACAGGAAGCCGTAGCCTGGATGGATCGCCTGCGCACCGGTGGCCTTCGCGACCTCGAGGATCGCGTCGCCTCGCAGGTAGCTGTCCTGCGGGCGCGGTCCGCCGATGCAGTGCGCCTCGTCGGCCAGGCGTACGTGCTGCGCATCGGCATCGGCCTCGGAATACACGGCCACCGTGCGGATGCCCAGCCGTCGGCAGCTGCGGATGACGCGACAGGCAATCTCGCCACGGTTGGCGATGAGCAGGGTGTGGAACATCAGGTCTCGGTCCAGTTGGGCGCGCGCTTGGCAAGGAAGGCGCTGATGCCTTCCTGGCCTTCCGGTGACACGCGCAGGCGTGCGATGAGCGCGGCGTTGTCCGTATCGTGGCGGGCGCCATCGGGGTGCGCAGTGACGGCGCGCACCAATGTCTTCGCGCTCGACGTCGCCACCGGCCCGGCCTTCAGCAGCAGGTTGACCTGACGCTCAACCGCAGCATCCAGCCCATCCATTGGCACCACCTGGTGCAGCAGGCCGATGCGCAGGGCTTCGGCGGCGTCGAAGATCTCGGCGGTCGCGAACCAGCGACGTGCTTCGCGCGGCCCGATCGCAGCCACCACATATGGAGAAATCACGGCCGGCAGCAGCCCCAGCTTGGCCTCGGTCAGGCCGAATTTGGCTTCCGGCACGCCGATGGCGATGTCGCAGCAGGCCACCAGGCCCACGCCGCCGCCGAAGGCCGCGCCGTGCACGCGTGCGATGGTGGGCTTCGGCAACGCGTCCAGCGTGCGCATCAGTCGGGCGAGGGCGAGCGAGTCCGCGCGGTTCTCGGCTTCCGTGGCCGCAGCCATGCCGCGCATCCAGTTCAGGTCCGCGCCGGCGGAGAACGAGGCACCGTCGCCCTCGACCACCACCACGCGCACGCCCGGATCCGCTCCGAGCGCCGCCAGCGCCTCGGTCATGCCGGCGATCAGTGCCGCGTCGAAGGCATTGTGGATCGCGGCCCGTTCCATCCGCAGCCGGGCCACGGCCCCCTGGCGTTCCACCCGGTACGACTGATCCGCCATCGCGCACTCCATGAATGAACCCCTGATGATACCGGGCGAGCCCGGCGCCAGCCCCAGTCAGAACGGGCCGGGCACTGCTACAATGAGAACGGTTCCCATTTGGAAGCAACCGTGACGCTGGTCGATCTCCCCCGTGACATCGACGCCACCGTGCATTCGGTGGAGGCACATGATGCCCACGACGCGATCGCCCGCCGCCTTCGCGAGCTGGGCTTTGTCGCCGGGGAACGCGTGCGGGTCACGGCCTTCGGCCCATTCACGCGCGATCCGCTGGTCGTTCGCGTCGGGACCAGCGCGTTTGCGCTGCGCCGCACTGAAGCGGCCCGCATCCGGGTGTCGACGGACGAGATGCCATGAGCACCGACGCGCTGCGCATTGCACTGATCGGCAATCCCAACTGCGGCAAGACGGCGCTGTTCAACCAGCTCACCGGCAGCCGGCAGAAAGTGGCCAATTACGCGGGCGTGACGGTCGAGCGCAAGGAAGGACGGCTGGCGCTGCCCGATGGTCGCGAGGTGGCGATCCTCGACCTGCCCGGTGCGTACAGCCTCAATCCGGCCAGCCTCGACGAGGCGATCGCGCGCGATGTCTGCCGCGGTTTCTATCCCGGCGAACGTGCCCCCGACCTGCTGGTGTGCGTGGTCGATGCCACCAACCTCCGCCTGCACCTGCGTTTCGCGCTGGAAGTGAAGCGACTGGGCCTGCCGATGGTGGTCGCGTTGAACCAGATGGACGTCGCCGAGCGCCACGGCATCGCGATCGATGTTCCCGCACTGGCGCACCGCCTGGGCGTACCGGTGGTGCCGACGGTCGCGGTGAAGACGCAAGGCGCGCAGGCGCTGGTATCGCAGCTTGCCGCCACCACCGCATTGCCGATGGACGCGCCCGCAACCCCGCCCGAAGACGATGCGGCCCTGCACGCGGAGGCACGCGAGCTCATGGCTGCCGCCGTGCACATGCCCGCACAGCGCGCGCGCCTTGACGAACGACTGGACGCCTGGTTGCTGCATCCGGTGCTCGGCCTCGTCATCCTCGCACTGGTCATGTTCGTGATGTTCCAGGCGGTGTACGCCTGGGCCACGCCCTTGATGGATCTCATCGACGGCGGCATGAAATGGCTGGGGGTTACCGTGGGCACGGCGATGCCGGATGGCCCGCTGAAAGGCCTGCTGGTCGACGGCATCATCGCCGGCACCGGCAGCGTGCTGGTGTTCCTGCCCCAGATCCTCATCCTGTTCCTCTTCATCCTTTCGCTCGAGGAAAGCGGCTACCTCCCGCGTGCAGCCTTCCTGCTGGATCGGCTGATGTATCGCGCGGGGCTGTCCGGCCGCAGTTTCATCCCGCTGTTGTCGAGTTTCGCGTGTGCGGTGCCGGGGATCATGGCCACGCGCAGCATCCAGGATCCGCGCGATCGCCTCGCCACGATCCTCGTTGCGCCGCTCATGACCTGCTCGGCGCGCCTGCCGGTGTATGCGCTGCTGATCGGTGCGTTCATTCCGCACCGCACCGTCGCCGGTGTGCTGAACCTGCAGGGGCTGGTGCTGTTCGCGCTCTATGCAGCGGGTATCGCCAGCGCGCTGCTGGTGGCGTGGACGATGAAGCGCTGGCGCCGTGACCGCAGCGACCACATGCTCATGCTCGAGCTGCCGTCCTACCGCCTGCCCACGCTGCGCGACCTGCGCATCGGCTTGGGCGAGCGCGCGATGATCTTCCTCAAGCGGGTGGGCGGCATCATCCTGTCGGTCACCATCCTGCTGTGGGTGCTGCTGAATTTCCCGTCGCCCCCGGCGGGTGCGCCAGGTCCGGCGATCGATTACAGCTTCGCCGGTCGCATCGGCCATGCGATGACCACGGTCTTCGCGCCGGTCGGCTTCAACTGGCAGATCTGCGTGGCCCTGATCCCGGGCATGGCCGCGCGCGAGGTCGTGGTGGCCTCGCTCGCCACCGTGTATGCGGTCGCTGGCGCCAACGACGAAGCCTCGTCACAGGCGCTGTCGCCGTTGATCGCGCACCAGTGGCCGCTGGGTACGGCGCTGGCGCTGCTCGTGTGGTTCATCTACGCGCCGCAATGCGTGTCCACGCTGGCCACCATCCGCCGCGAAACGCATTCGTGGAAGCAGACCGCCATCGCGGCGGGTTACCTGTTTGCATTGGCCTATGGCGCCGCGCTCATCACGTATCAGGTCGCGCGCTCGCTGGGAGCAGGATGATGGGCTTCGCGCTCTGGCTGCAGTACGCCTCGATTGCGCTGATGGTGCTGGCCAGCGCCGTGTTCGTGGTACGGCGGCAATTTCCTGGAAGTGTCCGTCGCCTGCAGGGCCGACTGGCCCTATGGGCGATGATCCCCAGCCATGCTGCATGGCTGCAGGGACTGGGGCGACGCATCGCCCCGCATTCCATGAAGATGGGCCAGGCTGGTTGCGGGGGTTGCGACCAGTCGGGCGACTGCCACTCCTGAATCCCGCTCAGCGTGGTCGCATGCGCGTGCTGGCGTGCACATCCACCGCAAGGCTGAACGTGCGTGATTCATTGGCTTGCAATGCCCCCACGCCCACGACCTTGCGCGCGACTTCCTCGCCGCGCTCGTTGCGCACGACCACGACCACCGAGTATTCCCACGCACCGCCGTCTGGAGGATGGCGGATGGTGCCTTCCACATTGAGCGGCCGGTCCAGGATTTCGCGGTCCGGCGCCGATTCGTAGCGAAGGTGGCCCCGGCATGCGGGGCACACCGTGGCACTTTCGAGGATGGTGGCCTTGCAGTGCGGGCAGGTGCGCGTTGCGCCGATCTCGACCGGCTTCACTGCACCGCCCGGGCGCGGCCTGCTCATGCGGCGGAGCTGTCTGCCCCGCGCACGGAATCATTGGCCGGCTTGGCCGCAGTGCCGGAGCCTTCCCAGCCGCATTCCACATGGCCGCGCACGCGCGAACCGGCGGCGATGGTGAGCGTCTGGGCCTTGATGTCGCCGTTCATCGCGCAGGTCTGCTGCAGGTCCACGCGGTTGGCGGAATCGATGTTGCCTTCCAGCTCGCCGGCAACCGTGACCTTGTCGGCGCGCACGCTGCCGTTGAGCTTGGCGCCCTGCTCGATGGTGAGGTCGCCCTTCACGTTGACGTCGCCCTTGAAGCGGCCGGCGATGCGGATATGGCCGGTGCCCTCGATCTTGCCTTCGATGGCCAGGTCGGACGCGATCACCGATTCCTTCAGCGCGGACGAGACGGCCGGGCGCGGGGTGGATTCAACCGGAGTGATGGTGGCGTGCGAAGCCGGTGTTGCGTGGAACGTTTCGGATTCGCCCGGTGGCGCAGTCGTCACCGAATTCGGGAACTGCGCGACATCTTTCTTCTGCTGCGGGGAGGGATCTTTCCAGCCGATCGCCATGCGTTTCACCTTCGGGGGAGTAAGGAATGGGCAAACGTAGCACGCGTGAAAGCCCCTTCACATGACTACATCCTGAAAACGCCAAACCGTGCTCGTTCCATGGGCGCATTCAGCGAAGCGTGCAAGGCGAGGCCCAGCACGCGCCGTGTATCGCACGGATCGATGATTCCGTCGTCCCACAGGCGTGCGGTCGCGTAATAGGGATTGCCCTGCGATTCGTACTGATCGCGGATCGGCGCCTTGAATGCGTCCTCGTCCTCCGCGCTCCAGCTGCCGCCCTTCGCCTCGATGCCGTCGCGGCGCACCGTGGCCAGCACGCTTGCCGCCTGCTCGCCGCCCATCACGCTGATGCGTGCATTCGGCCACATCCACAGGAAGCGGCCGCCATAGGCGCGGCCACACATCGCGTAGTTGCCCGCGCCGAAGCTGCCGCCGATCACCACGGTGAATTTGGGCACGCTTGAGCACGCCACCGCGGTCACCATCTTGGCGCCGTCCTTGGCGATGCCCGCCTGCTCGTATTTCTTGCCGACCATGAACCCGGTGATGTTCTGCAGGAACACCAGCGGGATGCCGCGCTGGTTGCACAGCTCGATGAAATGCGCGCCCTTGAGCGCGCTTTCCGAGAACAGGATTCCGTTGTTGGCGACGATGCCCACCGGGCAGCCTTCGATGTGTGCGAAGCCGCAGACCAGCGTCTTGCCGTAGCGCGCCTTGAACTCCTGGAACGCGCTGCCGTCGACGAGCCGCGCGATCACCTCGCGGATATCGAACGGGCGTCGCGTGTCTTGCGGCACGATGCCGTAAAGCTCCTCGGCCGGATAGAGCGGGTCCGCCGCAGGCTGCAGCGCCACGGGCACGGGCTTGCGGCGGTTGAAGTTCGAGGCGATGTCGCGCGCGATCGACAGCGCGTGCAGGTCGTCCTCCGCAAAGTGGTCGGCCACGCCGGACACACTGGTGTGCACGTCGGCGCCGCCCAGTGTTTCCGCATCCACCACTTCACCCGTGGCCGCCTTCACCAGCGGCGGGCCGCCGAGGAAGATCGTGCCCTGGTCCTTGACGATGATCGACTCGTCGCACATGGCCGGTACGTAGGCGCCACCTGCGGTGCAGCTGCCCATCACCACCGCGACCTGGGGGATGTTGTCCGCGCTCATGCGCGCCTGGTTGTAGAAGATGCGGCCAAAGTGTTCCTTGTCCGGGAACACTTCATCCTGCAGGGGCAGGAAAGCGCCGCCGGAATCCACGAGGTAGATGCAGGGCAGGTTGTTCTCGCGCGCGACGTCCTGCGCGCGCAGGTGCTTCTTCACCGTCATCGGGAAGTAGGTGCCGCCCTTGACGGTGGCATCGTTCGCCACGATGACCACTTCCTGTCCCATCACGCGGCCAATGCCCGTGATCACGCCAGCCGCCGGCGCGGCGCCTTCATACATCCCTTCGGCGGCGAGGGCGTTGAGTTCCAGGAAAGGAGAGCCGGGATCCAGCAGCGCCGCGATGCGATCGCGCGCCAGCAGCTTGCCGCGGGCCGTGTGCTTTGCGCGGGCGGCCTCGCCACCCCCTTCAGCCGCCTTGCGCAGGCGGGCCTGCAATTCATCGGCAAGTGCGCGGTGGTAGTCCGCGTTGGCGTTGAAGTCGGGCGAGCGGGGATCGAGTTGCGATTGCAGCGCTGGCATGCGGGTCATCGGCACGGGAAACGCACAGGATACCCG
>Ga0208892_1000001_pt1 | contig 34172 bp, 31 predicted proteins | sample SoimicmetaGmgHAC_FD_188336 | JGI IMG/M metagenome (GOLD analysis project Ga0208892, IMG submission 188336) | Soil and rhizosphere microbial communities from Laval, Canada - mgHAC (SPAdes) (version 2) | ecosystem: Environmental > Terrestrial > Deep subsurface > Rock core/Sediment | place: Laval... | reverse complement strand
ACCACGCAAGGCCTCGCCTTACGCAGCGGCCGACGAAGACGTGTCGAAGCGGGGGCACCAGGTGCCTGGCGGCCTTTATCTGCCCGGCGTCGCCGACAGCGTGCCCGACGATATCCCCGACGTGGACGCGATCCCGGAGCCGGAGGTCAAGGCCGAGGTCCGTTCCGCGCGCGGCAACCGCTCGCCGTACACGGTGATGGGGCAGAGCTATTCGGTGATCGCCGATCCACGCGGTTATTCCGAAACCGGCGTTGCGTCGTATTACGGCAACAAGTTCCATCGCCGGCAGACCTCCAATGGCGAGGTCTACGACATGTATGCATTCAGCGCGGCGCACCGCACGCTGCCGTTGCCGAGTTACGCGCGCGTCACCAACCTCGACAACGGCAAGTCGGTGATCGTCCGGATCAACGACCGCGGACCGTTCCATTCCGGCCGGCTGATCGACCTCAGCTACGCCGCCGCGGTGAAACTCGGCTATCGCTCGCGCGGCGTCGCCCACGTGCGGGTGGATGCGCTGACGCCGGGCGAAGCGGCCGCGACCGGGTCGCTCGTGGCCAAGGCCGAAGCGGCCAAGACGGATCCCGCCGCCCAGGCCCAGCTGGCGCAGCAGGTGGCCAGCAGCAACATGCCGTCGGCCGTGCCGTTGGCGCCCGCGGCATCCGCGGTCAATACCGAATACCGCTTCGACATGAAGCAGAACGGCAAGGCCATGTCCGCCGACGAGTTCGATGCATGGCTCAAGGCCCGTCGCATTCGCATCGCCACCGGCAAGCCGGGCCGCCCCGATGCGCCGGTCGAGACCGTGCCTGCCGTGACGCCGCCGCCGGTGACTTCGCAGCCCGTCGTGGCGACCCGCAGTGCCGCGTCTGCGCCGGTGGCGCCGCTGTCCGCACCGGTGAATGCCGCCGGCGCGACCCTCCAGGTCGCCAGCTTTGCCAGCGAGACCAACGCCGAACATGCCTTGGCCGTGCTGCAGGGCGCGGGCATTGGCGGTGCGCGCGTGATCGACGCCCGCGTCAACGGCCGCCGCGTGTGGCGCCTGCGCGTGGGCCCGTTGGCCGATGCAGACATCCCGCAGGCCTCGTCCCGCATCGCCGGGCTCGGGTTCGGCGAGCCCAACCGCGTCCGCGACTGATCCTTCCTCCCCCTGTGCTGCCGGCTGCGCCGGCCCGTGATCGAGAACCCATGACCCGCAAACTGCTTTCCGTCGCCCTGCTGACCGCCGTCTTCGGCATCGCCAGCGCCCAGGTGGCCACGCCCACCACGCCAGTGGCCACCGCGCCCGCCGCCGTCACCAATGGCCAGCTGCCGATTCCGTCGGCGCCCGCGCCGAAAGTCTCGAAGGCGTGGATCGTCATGGACTACGCGACCGGCCAGGTGCTGGCTGGCGACAACATCGACATGTCGCTGGAACCCGCCAGCATCACCAAGGTGATGACGAGCTACGTGCTGGCCGCGGAGATGGCCACGGGCAAGGTCAAGGCCACCGACCAGGTGATGATGACCGAGCATGCCTGGAAGGAAGGCGGCGCCGGCACCGATGGCAGCTACAGCGGGTTCGAGGTCAACAAGACCGCGCCGGTGCAGCAGATGGAAACCGGCATGGTGGTGCAGTCCGGCAACGACGCCGCGATCGCCCTGGCCGAACACGTGGCGGGCAGCGAGGAAGCCTTCGCGCAGCTGATGAACGCCTACGCGCAGAAGATCGGGATGAAGAATTCCCACTTCATGAATCCCACCGGCCTGTCGGAAGCGGGACATGTGTCGACCGCGCATGACCTTGCGCTGCTGGGGCGTGCGCTGATCCACGACTATCCGCAGACCTACGCGCTGAACAAGATCAAGGAGTTCACGGTCGGTCCGATCACGCAGCCCAACCGCAACCTGCTGTTGTGGCGCGATCCGTCGGTCGACGGGATCAAGACCGGACACCATTCCGCGGCCGGCTACTGCCTGATGGCGTCGGCCCTGCGCGGAGAACAGCGCCTGATCGCGGTGGTGATGGGCGACACCAGCGAGAACCAGCGCGCGGTGGATGCCGAAGCCCTGCTCAACTGGGGTTTCCAGTTTTTCGAAGCGCACCAGCTCTACGCCGCGAATGGCGCCGTCAGCACGCAGAAGGTGTGGAAGGGCAAGCAGGACAGCGTCGCGCTCGGCCTGACGGAGCCGCTGGTGGTGACGGTGCCGCGTGGCCAGTACGCTGCGCTGAAGTCGAGCATGCAGATCCCGGCGCAGCTGGTCGGTCCGATCGCCAAGGGCCAGAAGATCGGCACGGTCAAGGTGACGCTCGCGGGCAAGCAGGTGGCCGAAGCGCCGCTGGTGGCATTGAACGCCGTCGACGAGGCCGGTTTCTTCAAGCGCCTGTGGGACGACCTGCTGCTCTGGTGGAAGTCGGTCTGATGGAAATCCGCTCCGACAATCCCGACCACGGCTTCCAGTTCCCCGGGGTCTTCGAGATCACCGCGATGGGCCCGGCCACCAGCGGGCTCGAGGACGACATCCCGCGCCTGCTCGAGGAGGCGGGGCTCGAGGTGCTGCGCGAAACCGTGGCCGTGCGCGATTCGACCGGCGGCAAGTACGTGTCCGTGAAGCTGAGTTTCAAGGCGGAATCGCGCGCGCAGTACGACGCCGCGCATGAAGCGCTGCGCGCCCATCCCGAGGTGAAGTGGACGCTGTGAGCCCCGTGCCCGCCGCCCGGGTGCGAGACCTGGGCCGCCAGCCCTACGAGCCGGTGTGGCATGCGATGCAGGGCTTCACCGATCTGCGGGATGCCGCGACGCCCGACGAGTTGTGGGTGGTCGAGCACGATCCGGTGTTCACCCTTGGCCAGGCCGGCAAGGACGAGCACGTGCTGATGCCGGGCGACATTCCGGTCATCCACGTGGACCGCGGTGGGCAGGTGACCTACCACGGGCCCGGGCAGATCGTGGTGTATCCGCTGCTGGACCTGCGGCGGCTGGGCCTCGGCGTCCGGGAATACGTCTGCCGCATCGAGCAGGCGATCATCGACACCCTGGGCGAGTGGAACATCGTCGCCCAGCGTCGCGAAGGCGCACCCGGTGTCTACGTGGCCGACGCCAAGGTGGCCGCGCTCGGCATCCGCGTCCGCCGCGGCTGCAGCTTCCACGGCCTCGCGTTCAACATCGCCATGGACCTCGAACCGTTCCATCGGATCAATCCCTGCGGCTACGCCGGGCTGGAGGTGGTCTCGATGGCTGATCTTGGCGGCCCGGGTGGACTGGCGCCGGTCAAGCCGGTGCTGCTGGCCGAGCTGGCCCGCCAGTTCGGGCTCACCCTCGCGGAAGCCCCGATGCCGGATCTGGCGGCGCTGGCCGCGGCACGGCACGGGCAACCCGAAGCGGCGTGAATGCGATAATCGCGGCATGAGCGAATCGCGCAGCATCCCCCTGGCCGTCGTTGAGGTCGTCCCTGATTCCCTGCAGCCCGGGGTGAAGCAGGTGGCCGGCGACAAGATCGGGCGCAGCCCCGTGCAGTTCGCCGACGCGCCGGTGTTGCGCAAGCCCTCGTGGATCCGCGTGCGCATCCCCAGCGGCAACGCGGTGCAGCAGTTGAAGTCGCGCCTGCGCGAGAACCGTCTCGTCACCGTGTGCGAGGACGCCAGCTGCCCCAACATCCACGAGTGCTTCAGCCACGGCACCGCCACGTTCATGATCATGGGCGAGGTCTGCACGCGCCGCTGCAGCTTCTGCGACGTCGCGCATGGCCGGCCGAAGCCGCTGGATGCGGATGAGCCGCGCCGGCTGGCCGAAACCATCGCCGACATGCGCCTGCGCTACGTGGTGATCACCAGCGTCGACCGCGACGACCTTCGCGACGGCGGCGCCCAGCACTTCACCGACTGCATCCGCGAGACGCGCGCGGCGGTGCCGGGCATCAAGGTGGAAGTGCTGGTGCCGGACTTCCGCGGCAAGGGCCGCATGGAGCGCGCGCTGGAGATCCTGGCCACCGATCCGCCCGACGTGTTCAACCACAACATCGAGACGGTGCCGGACCTCTACCGCAACGTGCGCCCCGGCGCCGATTACGCGTGGTCGTTGACGCTGCTCAAGAAGTTCAAGGCGCAGCACCCGGACGTGGCCACCAAGTCCGGGATCATGCTCGGCCTCGGCGAAACCCTGGAGCAGGTGCAGGCCACCCTCCGCGACCTGCGCGACCACGACGTCGACATGGTCACCATCGGCCAGTACCTGCAGCCGTCGCCGGCCCACCATCCGGTGCTGCGCTACTGGACGCCGGAAGAGTTCAAGGCGCTGGAAACGTTCGGCATGGGGCTGGGATTCAGCCATGTCGCTTCCGGGCCGATGGTGCGCAGCAGCTACCACGCCGACCGCCAGGCCGCAGGTGCGGGGCTGGCCGCCGAGGCGTGACGAACGGCTCACGCGCGGGCCGGCAGAGTGGCGCCAAACTGGCATTCAGCCGGGCCTCGGGTCCGGGGTGTGACAGTGTCGGAACCGCCAGCCACCCGTGCGGTCAAACGGGTGCAAACCACGGCTGCATCGAGGATCGGATGAAACCACGCATCACCCTGCTCGCCACGGCACTCGCCGTCCCGCTCGTGCTTGGCGCCGCCGCGCTGGGTTCGCGTCCGGCCAAGGCACCGCATGCGGTGGCCGCCACGGGCACCGCGGTCGCGGCCGCCACCACGCAGAACGCCGAGCAGGCCACCACGGCGAAGCTGGTCTACGGGCTGCTCTCCGACAGCCGCTACGCATACCGGCCGGGCGCGATGGACGATGCGCTCTCGCGCGAGATCTTCAAGCGCTACCTCGACACGCTCGACGGCGCCAAGATGTTCCTCACCGCGGGCGACGTCGCCCGGTTCGATGCCCAGCGCCCGCAGCTCGACGCGGCGGTGCGTGGCGGCGACCTGTCCGTGCCGTTCGCGCTGTTCGATCTCTACCGCACCCGCGTGCACGATCGCGTGGCGTTCGCGCGCGCGCTGCTGGGCAAGGACGTGTTCGATTTCAGCGGCAACGACAGCTTCGCCTTCGATCGCGACAAGGCTGCCTGGGCGAAGACGCCCGCCGATCTCGACACCCTCTGGACGCAGTCGGTGCGCAACGACTGGCTGCGCCTGAAGCTGGCCGGCAAGCAGCCCGACGAGATCCGCAAGACGCTCGACAAGCGTTACCTCAACCTGCAGAAGGGCGTGGACGAGCTGCAGTCGGAGGACGTGTTCCAGATCGCGATGAACGCCTATGCGAACGCCGTCGATCCGCATACCGATTACTTCAACCCGCGTGCGGCGGAACGCTTCAACCAGCTGATGTCGCTGCAACTGCAGGGCATCGGCGCGGTGCTGCAGAAGCAGGACGACGTGGTGGTGATCCGCGAGATCGTGCCTGGCGGCCCCGCCGCGCTCAGCAAATTGCTCAAGCCCGGCGACCGCGTGGTCGCCGTGGGCCAGGGCGCCGGTGGCGCGATGGAGGACGTGGTCGGCTGGCGCATCGACGACGTGGTGGAGAAGATCAAGGGGCCGAAGGGCACCAAGGTGCGGCTCGACATCATCCCGCCCGAAGCCAGCATCGACAGCGCACCCAAGCACATCACCATCACCCGCGACATCGTGCATCTCACCGAGGACGCGGCGAAGTCCGAGATCATCGACCTGCCCGCGGCGAACGGCCAGCCGGCGCGTCGCATGGGCGTGATCAAGCTGCCGAGCTTCTACGAGGATTTCGACGGGCGCCGTGACGGCAATGGCGACTACGCGTCAGCCTCGCGCGACGTCGCGCGCCTGCTGCAGGAGTTCCGTGGGCAGAACGTCGACGGCGTGGTGCTGGACCTGCGCAACAATGGCGGTGGCTCCCTCAACGAGGCGGTGCGCATCACCGGCCTCTTCGTCGACACCGGTCCGGTGGTGCAGGTGCGCCAATCCGGCGGCCGCGTGGAAGTGGACGACGACGAGGACCCGGGCGTGCTGTGGAACGGCCCGCTGGCGGTGGTGGTGAACCGCGGGACGGCCTCGGCGTCCGAGATCGTCGCCGGCGCGGTGCAGGACTATGGGCGCGGGCTGGTGATCGGCGAGACCACCTTCGGCAAGGGCACCGTCCAGAACCTGGTCGACCTCGACCGCTGGCCCGGCAAGAACAAGACGCACTTCGGACAGGTCAAGCTGACGATCGCGCAGTTCTTCCGCCCCGACGGCAGCAGCACGCAGTTGAAGGGCGTGGAGCCGGACATCCACTTCCCGGTGACCGTGGACGCGGACGATTTCGGCGAGAGCAAGGAAGACAATGCGCTCGCGTGGTCGCGCATCCCCGCCGCGCCGCATGTGCGTTATGGCGATTTCAGTGCGATCGAGCCCCAGCTCGAGGCCTTGCATGCCGCACGCATCAAGGCGGATCCCGAGTTCCAGTGGCTGTTGCAGGACCTCGCGGAGTTCCGTGCGCAGCGCGCCAAGACCTCGATCTCGCTCAACGAGGCCGAACGCCGCGCCGAGCGCGACAAGGACCAGGCGAAGGTGGTGCAACGCCAGGCCGAGCGCAAGCGCCTGGGCCTGGCGCTGGATCCGCTCGCGGAAGACAGCAGCGACGACGGCCTGGCGCTGGGCGAGCGCGACATCGCCAAGGAAGCCGCGCGCGCGAAGCAGGCCGAGAAGCGGCCCGACCCGCTGCTGCGTGAATCGGCCGCCATCCTTGGCGATACGCTGCAGGTGTTGTCGGCCAACCCGGCGCTCGCGCGCCAGGTGCTGCCGCAGTCCATCGACGCCCGGCACTGGGCACGCTGATCGCAGTCAGGCGCGGCCGTCGGATTTCGGCGGCTGCGTCGGCAGCACGAGGCCGCGTTTCACCGTGTCGAGCACCACGCGGCTTTCGAAGCGCTTGATGTTCGGCATTGGCTTGAACAGCCGCTCGACCAGTGCCCGGTAGGCGGGCAGGTTGGCGGTCGCGACGATCAGCAGGTAATCCCACTCGCCGCTGAGCTGGTAGCACTGCTGCACTTCCGGCGTGGCGCGCATCTTCGCGTAGAACGCCCGCAGTTGCTGGGGCGATTCGCGCTCCATGCTCACCCACACCATGATCAGCGTGGTGGCCGCCAGCGCCGCAGGCTCCAGCAACGCCACCCGGCGCATGCCATGCCGCCGGTAGCGTGCGATGCGGCGCTGCACCGCGCTGGGCGACAGTCCCACGGCCTCGCCCAGGGCATCGAGCGTGAGGTCGCCATCCTCCTGCAGCAGCTGCAACAGCCGGTGGTCGAACGCGTCGAGGACGAGGGGTTGGCTCACGCAAGAATCTTGCGTGCGGGCGCACGAATTATCAACCGGGATGCGCCGGGTTGGCCTACGCTGCCAGCATGGACACCCAGCCCGCCGCCCGCGCCCCGTCCGCCACGACCGTGGCGATCGCCCTCGCCACGGTGTACGTGGTCTGGGGTTCGACCTACCTCGCGATCCGTTACGCGCTGGCGGGATTCCCGCCCTACCTGCTGGGCGGGTTCCGCTTCGTGATTGCCGGCAGCGTCATGCTGGTCTTCCTGCGCGGGCGGGGCGAGGCATTGCCGACCCGGCCGCAGTGGCGCAACGCCGCGATCATGGGCCTGCTGCTGCTGGGCCTCGGCAATGGCCTGGTGAACTTCGCCGAACAGAGCGTGTCCTCGGGCCTGGCGGCGGTGGCGGTTGCGGCCGCCCCGATCTGGATGTCGTTGTTCGCGCGGCTGCGCGGCGACCACCCCAGCCGGCTGGAGTGGCTGGGCGTTGCGATCGGTTTCGTCGGCGTGGTCTGGCTCAACGCCGGCAGCAGCCTGCGCGCCTCGCCCTACGGGCTGGTCGCGTTGCTGGTCGCGTCGCTGTCATGGTCGTTCGGCTCGATCTGGAGCCGCGGCCGCGACCTGCCTTCGCCGTTCATGACGGCCGCGGCGCAGATGCTGGCTGCGGGCATCGCGATGACGCTCGCCGGCTTCGCGATGGGCGAGCGGGTCCAGCATCCATCCGGCGTGGCGATCGGCGCGTTCTTCTACCTCGTGGTGATGGGCTCGCTGGTGGGTTTCACTGCCTATGTGTGGCTGCTCCGCCACGTGCGGCCCGCACTCGCGGGCAGCTACGCGTACGTGAACCCGGCAATCGCGGTGATGCTCGGAGCGCTGGTGGCGGGCGAGCACTTCAGCGCGTACGACCTGCTGCCGATGGCGGTCATCCTCGCAGGCGTGGTGGCGATGACGGTCGGCAAGGGCCTGGCGAAAGCCGGCGGCTCAGCCCGCGCGCAGCAGCTGCGCACCGCGGGCGCCGAGCCACACCAGCAGCAGGCCGCAGACTAGCGTCACCGCAAGGTACCCGGCCGCGCCGGCGATGCGCTGCTGGTGGCCCATCAGCAGGCTTTCCAGCATCAGCGACGAGTAGGTGGTGAGGCCGCCGAGCACGCCGACCATCAACAGCGCGCGCCAGTAGACAGCGGTTGGGCCGCGGCCTTCCAGCCAGATCACCAGGAATCCGATCAGGAACGAGCCGACAAGGTTCACCGCCAGCGTGCCCCAGGGCCAATGGCCACCGAACTGGCGCAACAGCCAGCCGCCTGCCATGAAGCGCAGGGCAGCGCCCAGCGCGCCACCCACCATCACCAGTGCAAGCTGGATGCCCCAGGTCCCCATCGGCACGCCTTACTGGTTCGGGTCGGCCGGCTTGATCGACAGCAGCGTCAGGCCGACCGGTGCTGCGGCGCCATCGCCTTGGGTGGTCGCCAGCGAGCCCTTCACGATCACGCGGTAGCCGGCCAGCTTGAACACGTCGACGATGTTGCTCTGCGCGACGAGTTCGATCTCGCGGACGCCATCGATGCGCTTGAACGCCGCGTTCGCGCCAGGCAGCGGCGAGACGCAGGTCGGTGCATCCAGCTGCAGCAGCAAGGCGCTGCGGGTCATCTTGCCGGGCGCGGTGACGTCGCGCGTCATCGCCTTGCCGGTCAGGGTGACGCCGGTGGCGTAATGCAGGCAGCCGTCGGTGGCGGCCGCCGCCGATGGCGGCGTGGGTGCATTGCAGGCGGCCACGGCGCCTGCGAGCGCGGTGACGGCCACGGTGCGGACAATGTTCATGCGGTTTCTGCCCAGGTCTCACGGGTGAGGTTGATGGGGGCGCCGTCGGTGCATGCGACGTCGTCCTCGATGCGGATCCCGCCACACGGCCTGAAGCGTTCCACGGCGTCCCAGTTCACGCTGGGACCCAGCCCGCGGTCCTTCAGTTCGTCCAGCAGCATGTCGATGAAGTACAGCCCCGGCTCGATGGTCACCACCATGCCGGGTTCCAGCATACGCGTCAGGCGGAGGTACGGATGGCCGTCCGGCTTCGGGATCGTGCCGCCACGGTCGCTGGCGGCGAAGCCGGCGACCTCGTGCACCTGCAGGCCGATGCCATGGCCGATCCCGTGCGGGAAGAACGCGCTGCTCACGCCCGTCTCCACCGCGACGTCCGGGGTGACATGGATGATCCCGGCGTCGTGGAGGATCGTGGCGAGCGCGAGGTGGGCATCGAGGTGGATCGTCCGATAGTCGGTGCCTGCCTGCACCTGCGCGCACATCCGCTGCTGCGCCACGTCGACGGCGGCGATGAGCTGCGCGAACTCGTCCTCATGCGCCGAATACGTGCGGGTGATGTCGCAGGCGTAGCCACCATGGCTGGCGCCGGCATCGATCAGCAGGCTGCGCGCGGGCGAGGGCGGCACGCGGTCGAGGCCGGTGTAGTGCAGGACCGCGCCATGCCGGTTGAGCGCGACGATGTTCTGGTAAGGCAGCGCATTGGCATCCTGCCCCACGGCCTGGCAATAGGCCAGGTGGATGCCCAGCTCACTGCCGCCGGCGCGGAACACGCGCTCGGCCGCGCGGTGGCCGCGCACGCCGCGACGCGTGGCCGCGCGCATCATCGCGATCTCGTAGGGCGTCTTGAAGGCGCGGTGGTACTCCAGGTACTCGATGACTTCGGGCGGGTTGTTGGGGACGAAACGCCCCAGCGCGCCCTGCGCTTCGCCCAGGATCGCGCAGCGCGCGACGTTCGCCGGAAGCAGTGCCTCCGCTTCGCCCGGGTTGCGGATGATGGTGATGTCGAAGTGGTCCACCCACCAGCCGGACGGTGCCTCGGGCACGACGTGCCAGTAGTCGCGTGGTTGCAGGAAGACCAGCCGCGGCCGGTGTCCGGGCGTGTACACGATCCAGCTGCCCGGCGCGTCGGTCAGTGGCAGCCAGGCCTTGAATTGCGGGTTCACCGCGAACGGATAATCGCGATCGTCGAAGACCTGGTAGTGCAGCATCCCGCTCGGCACCACCAGGTGGTCATGGCCGGCGCGCGACAGGGCCTCGTCGGCGCGTCGGCACAGGGTGTCGAGGTGGGCCGCATACAGCGTCGCGGGGGTGTCGATCGACATGGAGCGGGTTCCGGGGTCCACGGGAGCCCGGATTGTCGCGCAAGTCGCATCCGGGCCGCGTCAGCGGCGCGGGATGGGCTCCGGGCGGGCCTCGCACCAGCGCTCGATGCGCAGGCGCAGTTCGGCAGGGATCAGGATATAGCGCGTGCCGGCGATGTGCTCGCCCGTGGTCTTGTCGCGCCGCACCCACAGCACGTGCACGCCGCATTCGATCTGCGTGTTGCCGCCCAGTTCCGGCAGGCTGAAGCGCCACTGGTACAGCGCGTCAACCACCAAGGGCCCGCGGCAGGCCACGCGGATGCCGGTGCTGGAGATGTCGATGATGCAGGCGCTGCGCTCGCCGGTCATCGCATCGATCACGTCGACCGGGTTGTCCAGGCGGCGGCGTGGGGCCGCGCGGTATTCGGCGCTCATGGCGAGCCTCCGCGGTTGCGCGAGCCCAGTGACTCGAGCATCGTCAGGGTCGCGCGCCAGGCGCGGTCGATGAGCCGCATGTCTTGCCGGGCGACGATCTCCAGCTGCCCCGCCGCCATCAGGCGCGCCAGCCGATCCATCGAGAAATCGGCCACGCGCTGGCCGCGTCGATTGACCAGCAGCGCGGTGTCGGTGACCCGGCTGAACCAGGACAGGCGCCGCCGCCGCTTCTCGCCCTGCTGGTTCACGACCATGTCGAGCCAGGTTCCGAAGGGCGTTTCCTGCAGGCGCTGGTAGCACTCCTCTTCATCCCGCGTGCGCGGGGGCAGCGGTGGTTCGCCGGCATCAGGTGAGTCGCTGGTTTCCTCGCCGAACCGGGCGTGCGTCTTGATCTGCGAGGCAAGCTCGGTCGGCGACACCTCGTCCGGGGCACGGACAGCGCCCTGGTTGCGCGACAGCTGGCGCGCGACGCCCATGGCCTCGCTGGGGTGGTAGCCGACCTTGCGCATCGAGGCCGCGATGAGTTCGCGCAGTTCCGCGTCCTCGTGGTCCCCGGCGGCGGAAACGGTTTCGAGGATGCGGCGGGTGAGCGACGCATGTTGCATCCATGCGTCGGACTCGGTGCCGCCGCGCAGCATCACGAACGTCAACGCATCGCGCCACGCCGTGCGCAACAGCAGATCCATGGAGCGTGGTGGCGGGATTTCTGCCAGCATCTGCTCGAGGAAATCGCGCGTCGTCCTGCGCGCCACGATCATGCGCTCACGTCCGCGCGCGGCATCGACCTGGTGCTTTTCCGCCGCTTCGCCGCGCTCGGCCTGGTGCCGCAGTTCCGTCTGCAGTTCGGTGTTGACCGCGTCGAGCACGCGCGTCTCGCCGCGGTAATCGGTGACCAGGCGCTCTACGGCATCGTGCATCGCCTGTTCGAAGAACGGATCGACGCCGTCGTCGTCGCTGGCGGAATCGGCCTCGGCGATCGTATTGATGATCTGGCGCGCGGGATGGGCCTGTTGCTCGAAGAAGCCGGGATCGCCTAGCGCCACGCGCAACATCGGCAGCTGCAGGCGGCCGAGCAGGTCCATCACCGAAGACCCCGAGCGCACCTCGCGCGAGATCGCGCTGTAGAGCATCGACAGCAGATCGAAGGTGTCCGCGTCCATGCCGGACAGGCCGGCCTGTTCGCCATGGGCCTCGCGCGCATGCGCGATCAGTTCATCGCGGATCCCCTCCAGGGTGGTGGGGGCCGGCAAGCCGCTGGACGCGTTTTTCTGCAGGCGATCCAGCAGGCGGTTGAGGGTGTCCCTTGGAATGGCTTCAGCCGCGCTGGCTTGCCCGCCTGAGGAGGCAGCACGCGCGCCGGCCAAGCCTGCGCCGAGGACGATGCCACCGCCTCCTCCACCGCCGCCGCCTTGACCACCACCACCGGTACCGCCAGCCTGACCGCCGCCGGCTCCACCTCCGCCACCCCCGCCACCTTGGCCAGAACCGCCTCCATGGCCTCCGCTTCCGAGCGCGGTACCGATCCCGCCGCTCCCGCTACCGCCACCGGGTTCGCCTCCACCGCCGGCCCCTGCACCCGATCCGCCACCCCCCGCGTCCTGTGCGCGCCGCGCCGCCAGCAATTGCTGGAGCCGCTGGAAGTTGGGGCTGGCGAAGGGATTGGCCGGCCGTGCAGGTTCCGCCGGCCGACTCGTTTCCGCGGGCTGGTCGAGCCAGTCCAGTCCCATCGTCGCGGATGCCGCGGGGGAGGGCGCCGTGGGCGGGTGCGGGGTCACGGGGGGTGTCCCCTGCACCACGGTCGGCTTGCGTGCCGGCACGTAACGCAGGCCGGGCAGGACGCCTTCTTCATCCAGCAGCTGGTTTGCCTGCTCGACGAAGTCCGCATAGGCCTCCACCAGCAGGGGCGCGATGGATTCGGTCAGCAGCCACGACGGGAAGTCCTCGCCGAACACTTCGCTGCCGACGTCCGGGATCAGGTCGACCAGCCGCTGCGGCCCGATCGGCAACATCTCCACGGCGACCGCGGGCAGGCCACCCAGCACGCCGAACCGCTGGCCGAGCAGATACAGGCCCAGCTTCGCGCTGCCCAGCATCTGGTTGGCGTATTCCTCACCCTTGGGCTCCATCTGCACCGGCGCATCCGCCAGCGCCCATTGGGACGAGGGCAGCCGCCCCGCTGGTGCGGCGCCGCTGCGGCTGGCCATGCTGCCTGAGCGGATGCCCGCGAGCGCGGTGGCGATCGCGTGCATGTACGCCGGCACGAAGTCGGCGCGGCGCTGGCGCAGGAGCGAGTAATGCTCGAAGTAGACATTGCGACGCAGGATGCCGGTGCCCTGGCCGATGCCGCTGGGCATGCGCGCTTCGAGTCCGTCCAGCCCACGTTCGATCACCGGGCCCATGTCGCGTTCGAACAGCGTCGCAAGCGGCTCGAGGGCGGCCCGCACGCGCTCCGGCAACGGATTGCCGGTCATGGCCCTTGCGATGATTCCGAAATCCCCCATGGCCGCATCATACGTAATTCGACGGCGATGCAAGTGTTGGCGGGATCAGTCCGGAAGAAAGAGTCCGATCACGTCATTGGTGAAGCGCCGGCCCAGCTCCGTGGGCACCACGCGGTCCCCGTTCGTATCCAGCCAACCGCGTTCGCGGGCGATGGCGAGTTCGGCCGAAATGGCTGTCGCGGGCAGCCCGGTCCGGCGTTCGAACAGGTCCAGCCCGAAGCCCGCATTCAGCCGAAGCGCGTTCAACATGAAGTCGAAGGGCCGGCGGTCTGCATTGATGTCCTCGTCGCCGCCGATCGCGGCCGCGGTGCCCGCCACTTCCAGGTAGCGCGCGGGATGCTTCACCTTCCAGCGACGCAGGATCCGCTGGTCGGCACCCAGCGTGAGCTTGCCGTGCGCACCCGCGCCGATGCCCAGGTAATCGCCGAAAGTCCAGTAGTTGAGGTTGTGCGCGCACTGGCGACCGGGCCTGGCGTAGGCACTCACCTCGTACTGCGCGAACCCGGCGTCCGCCATCGCGGACTGGCAGTGTTCCTGCATGTCCCAGCCGAGGTCGTCATCCGGGATGCCCGGCGGTGGCTTGGCGGCGAACAGCGTGTTCGGCTCCAGCGTGAGCTGGTAGTGGCTGAGGTGGCTCGGCTGCAGGGCGATCGCGCGCAGCACGTCGGCTTCCGCCATCGCGAGCGTCTGCCCCGGCAGCGCATACATCAGGTCGAGGTTGATGTTGTCGAAGCCTGCATCCTGCGCCGCGCGGACCGCGCGCTCGGCGTCGCCGCTGGAGTGGATGCGGCCCAGCCGCTGCAGGCAGCCGTCATCGAAACTCTGCACGCCGAAGGACAACCGGTTCACGCCGGCCGCGCGGTAGCCCGCGAACGGGCCGTGTTCGACCGTGCCAGGATTGGTCTCGAGCGTGATTTCCGCGCCCGGTGCGATGCGCAACCGCGCGCTGGCCAGTTGCAGGAAGCGGTCGATGTGTTCGGGCGCGAACAGGCTTGGCGTGCCGCCACCGAAGAACACCGTCTGCACGGTGCGGCCCCACACCAGCGGGAGGTCGTGCTCGAGGTCCGCGATCAACGCATCGATGTAGGCATCGAACGGCAGCGCGCCACGCCCTTCGTGCGAGTTGAAATCGCAATACGGGCATTTGCGCACGCACCACGGCAGGTGCACGTAAAGCGAAAGGGCCGGAGGGGTGAGCATTCCCGTCACTCAGCCCATCGTGGCCAGCGCCGCGTGCAACCGTGCCATCGCCTGGCCGCGGTGGCTGTCGCGGTTCTTGAGGTCCGGCGCCAGTTCCGCCGCGCTGCAACCGTGCGCGGGCGAGAAGAACACCGGGTCGTAACCGAAGCCGCCATGGCCCTGCGCGGCATCGAGGATCCGGCCCTCCCACGTGCCTTCGGCGACCACCGGTTGCGGGTCGTCGGCATGCCGCAACAGCACCAGCACGCAGACAAAGCGCGCCGTGCGTTCGGCTGCCGCGATGCCTTCCAGGTTGGCGAGCAGTTTGGGGATGTTGGCGTCGGCGTTGCCCTGGGTGCCGGCATAACGCGCGGAATACAGTCCTGGCGCGCCTCCCAGCGCATCCACGCACAGGCCGGAATCATCGGCCAGCGCGGGCAGCCCGGTGGTGCGCGCGGCATGCCGTGCCTTCAGGAGCGCGTTCTCCACGAACGTCAGTCCTGTTTCCTCGATGTCGGCCACCCCAAGGGTTCCTTGCGGAACCACCTCGTGGCCGGTGTCCGCCAGCAGGCCGCGGAGCTCCGCGAGCTTGCCGGCGTTGCCGCTGGCCAGGACCAGCTTCACTTCCGGGGCGTCGCCAGTGCGGCGCGCTGCGCTTCGAACAGCTGGCGGCAGCCGGCTTCGCCCAGCACCAGCAGCGCGTCGAGTTCGTCGCGACGGAACGCATGGCCTTCGGCCGTCCCCTGCAGTTCGATGAAGCCGCCGCCGTCGTTCATCACCAGGTTCATGTCGGTATCGCAGTCGCTGTCTTCCGCGTAATCCAGGTCCAGCACCGGCGCGCCGCGGTAGATGCCGACCGAGACCGCGGCCACCGCGCCGACGATCGGCGAACGGCCGGATTGTGGCGTCTTGATGGCGCCGCCATCCACCAGTCCGTTGATGGCATCGACCAACGCCACGTAGGCGCCGGTGATCGCCGCGGTGCGCGTGCCGCCATCCGCCTGCAGCACGTCGCAGTCGAGGGTGATCGTGCGCTCGCCCAGCAGCTTGCGGTCCACGCAGGCGCGCAGGCTGCGGCCGATCAGTCGCTGGATCTCGAGCGTGCGCCCGCCCTGCTTGCCACGCGCGGCCTCGCGATCCGTTCGCGTGTGCGTGGCGCGCGGCAGCATGCCGTACTCGGCCGTGACCCAGCCCTCGCCCTTGCCGCGCAGGAAGCCGGGCACCTTGTTTTCCACGCTTGCCGTGCACAGCACGCGGGTTTCGCCAAAGGCCACCAGCACGGAGCCTTCGGCATGTCGCGTGTAGCCGCGGGTCAGGGATACGGGGCGCATCGCGTCGGCGGCGCGGCCGCTCGGACGCAGGGTCGCGGAAGGATCGGTCACAAAAATCACCGGAAAACGGCGTGCGAGTTTACCATCCGTCCTTCTTGTCCCCGCACCGGAGCCTGCATGCCCGTCCGCAGCATGACCGCATTCGCGAGTGCCGAATGCACCACCGGTGCCGGGCTGCTCGCCTGCGAGCTGCGTTCGGTGAACCACCGGTTCCTGGAGCTGGGCGTGCGCCTTCCGGACGAGCTGCGGGCGATCGAGCCGGCGGTGCGCGAACGCGTGGCTGCCCGCATTGGTCGCGGCAAGCTGGAATTCGCCATGCGCCTGCGCGCGCCGGAAGCCAGCGATTCGCTCGCGGTCGACGAGGTGATGGTCGCGAAGCTGTCCAGCCTTGCACTGGACCTCGCCGCGCGTTTTCCGAACGTGCAGACGCCATTGACCGGCGTGTTGCAGTGGCCGGGCGTGCTGCGCAGCCGGGAGGTGGATGCAGTGCAGCTGCAGGCCCAGGCCGTGGCGCTGGTGGACGATGTGCTGGACGCATTCCTGGCCGCGCGCGAGCGTGAGGGCGAACGGCTTGCGGCCGCGATCCTCGACCGCGCGGATGCGATCGGCCGGCAGGTGGGCGAGGTGCGCACGCTGGTTCCGCTGGTCCGCATCGCCCAGCGCGACCGCCTGCAGGCCCGCATCGCCGAACTCGCCGCCGGCCCCACTGCGTTCGAGCCGGGCCGCCTCGAGCAGGAGCTGGTGCTGGCGTTGCAGAAGCTCGACGTGGACGAGGAGCTCGACCGACTCGACAGCCACCTTGTCGAACTGCGGCGCGTGCTGGGCCAGCGCGAGCCCATGGGCCGCCGGCTCGACTTCCTCCTGCAGGAATTCAACCGCGAGGCGAACACCCTCGGCTCCAAGTCCGTGGATGTCCGCACCACCAATGCCGCCGTGGAGTTGAAGGTCCTGATCGACCAGATCCGCGAGCAGGTGCAGAACATCGAATAACCTAGGCCGATGCGCGGAACCCTCTTCATCGTCGCGGCGCCCTCCGGGGCCGGCAAATCCAGCCTGGTCAACGCCGTGCTGGCGCGCGACGCAAACCTCTGCCTCTCGATCTCGTTCACCTCGCGCCAGCCGCGCCCGGGCGAACGCCACGCCGAGCACTACCACTTCGTGGACGAAGCGGAGTTCCAGCGCATGATCGATGCCGGCGACTTCTTCGAGTACGCCCGCGTGCATGGCGACTGGAAAGGCACCGCACGCCAATCGGTCGACCCGCTGCTGGCCTCCGGCCGCGACGTGCTGCTGGAGATCGACTGGCAGGGCGCACGCCAGGTCCGGACCAAGGTGCCGGACGCGGTCAGCATCTTCATCCTGCCGCCATCGCGGGATGCGCTGGAACAGCGCATGCGCCATCGTGCCCAGGACAGCGAGGAAACCATCGCCCGTCGCCTGGCCGCCGCCCGCGACGAGATGAGCCACTACAGCGAGTTCGACTACGTGGTCGTGAACGAGGACTTCGCGACCGCCACCCAGGAGCTCGCCAGCGTGATCACGGCCAGCCGCCTGCGGCGCGAGGCGCAGGTGGCCCGGCATTACCGCCTGCTCACCGCCCTTCTGACTGAAAAGACCGACTAAGCCATTGACTTGCCAGCGGTTTATGGGTTGAAGCCTTGCGCTGCCCGGCGGATTCGCGTACGCTGCGCAGTTCATCCGAGATCGAGGGGCGGCATCGCCGCCGGACAGCATGGCCCGAATCACCGTCGAAGATTGCATGGACGTGGTCGACAACCGCTTCGAGCTGGTCATGATGGCCGCCAAGCGCGCGCGCCAGCTGGCCAACGGGGTCGAGCCGAAGCTCGACAACAGCGAAGCCGACGACAAGCCGACGGTGCTGGCCCTGCGCGAGATTGCCGCCCGCAAGATCGACATGGCCTTCGTGGACGCCGTCGAGAAGTCCGAGAAGGCGCGCGTCGAGCGCGAAGCCATGGAGTGGGCCGCCGCCGAAGTGGTGGGCGACGACGACATGTCCAAGGGCGACGACTGATCGTCCCCGCACGCAGTACCCGGACGGCCCCCATTCGCGGGGCCGTCTTCGTTTCCGGCGTTGGCACCGCGCGGTGACGGCGTTAGGCTCGGGGGCATGGAGCCCGTCCGAGCCGCCTTGCCCGAATTCGATCCCGCGACCGCCGATCTGCCGGAGGACGTGCGGGCACTCGACCGCGTGGCGTCGTACCTCTCGGCGGACGAGCGTGCGCTGATCCACCGGGCATGGCACGTGGGCGCGGCGGCGCACGCCGGGCAAGCCCGGAAGTCGGGCGAGCCCTACATCACCCATCCCGTCGCGGTCGCCCGCATCCTGGCGGAGCTGGGGCTGGACGTGGAGACCATCGTCGCGGCCATCCTGCACGACACCATCGAGGACACGCCACTCAGCCGCGAGGACCTTGCCCGCCAGTTCGGCGAACCGGTCGCCTTGCTGGTGGAGGGCGTCACCAAGCTGGACAAGCTGAAGTTCCGCGACCGCCAGGAAGCCGCCGCGGAGAGCTTCCGCAAGATGATGCTGGCGATGTCGCGCGACCTGCGCGTCATCCTCATCAAGCTGGCCGACCGCATGCACAACATGCGAACGCTCGGATCGCAGGGCGTGGAGGCGCGCCGCCGCATCGCGCGCGAGACGCTGGAGATCTACGCGCCCATCGCGCAGCGGCTCGGCATGAACCTGATGAAGGCCGAGCTGCAGGACCTCGGGCTGCGCGCCCTGCATCCGTGGCGGTACGCCGCGCTCGAGAAGCGCATCCGCCAGCAGCCGGTCATGCGCCGCGAGGCCATGGTGCAGATCGAGGCCCAGCTTGCGCAGCGGCTGGCGAAGGACGGAATCGAGCACCGGCTGGTGAGCCGGGTGAAATCGCCGTGGAGCATCTACAACAAGATGCGCGCCGAGCAGAAATCGCTGGAGCAGGTGCTCGACGTGTTCGGCTTCCGCATCATCGTCGACAGCGTGCGCGACTGCTACCACGCGCTGGGCGTGGTGCATGCCGCGTTCAAGCCGCTCGAGGGTCGCTTCCGCGACTTCATCGCGATCCCCAAGGCCAATGGTTACCAGTCGCTGCACACCGTGCTGTTCGGACCGTACGGCGCGCCGATCGAAGTGCAGATCCGGACGCGCGAGATGGACCTGATCGCCGAGCGCGGCATTGCCGCGCATTGGGCGTACAAGCATGGCGGCGCCTCCAACAGTCCGCTCACCCGCGCGAATGCGTGGATCGCCGGGCTTCTGGAATCCGAACATGCCACCGGTTCGTCGCTGGAATTCCTCGAGAACGTGAAGGTGGACCTGTATCCCGACGAGGTCTACGTGTTCACCCCGAAGGGGCGCATCCTCTCGCTGCCGCGCAATGCCACCGCACTCGACTTCGCCTACTCGGTGCATACCGATGTCGGCAACCAGGCGGTGACCTCCCGCATCGACGGGCGGATGATGCCGCTGCGTACGCGCCTGTCGAGCGGACAGACGGTGGAGGTCGTCACCGCGCGCGCCGCGGCGCCGCAGCCGCAGTGGCTGGAATTCGTGGCGACGGCGAAGGCACGGGCCGCGATCCGCCAGCAGCTCAAGCAACTCGACCACGAGGATGCGGTTCGACTCGGCCACCGGATGCTCGAGCGCGCCCTCGAAAGCATCGACGCCGCACTGGAGCGCCTCCAAAAGGGGCGCCTGGAGCGTTACCTCGCCGACAACCGCTACCCGCGACTGGAAGCGTTGCTGGAAGACATCGCGCTCGGCAACCGCATGCCCGCGCGCGTAGCCCAGGACCTGGCCACCGCCGGGGCGCAGACCCGGCGCGTCCCCCGCGGTGGCGCGCACGAGGCGCTGGCCGCGCTCGCCGACGATCGCATCCTCATCACCGGCACCGAACGCGGCGTCATCAGCTTCGCGCAGTGCTGCACGCCGGTGCCTGGCGATTCGATCATGGGCTACCACTCCACCGGCAAGGGCATCGTGGTGCACCGCGAGTCCTGTCCGAACGTGGCGGAATACCTGCGCCTGCCCGAGCGCTGCGTGCAGATGGGCTGGGATACGCAGGTCAGCGGCGACTACGCGGTCGGTATCCGTGTCTCTGCCGAGAACCGGCCGGGCGTGCTCGCGCAGATGGCATCGGCGATCGCGCAGGCGGGCTCCAACATCGCGCGGGTGGACTACCTCGAACGCGACAACCGCGTGGCCGTGCTCCGGTTCATGATCGAGGTGCGCAACCTGGAGCACCTTGCCGAAGTGATGCGTCGCCTGCGCCGGCTCGAGGACGTGCACGCCGCCGAACGCGAGTGACGCCCGGTTAGACTGGTGACCTGTCCGCGCAGGAGGCCGACCATGGCCCGCCAGATCATCCAGACCGCCACCGCGCCCGCTGCCATCGGGACCTATTCGCAGGCCGTGCGTTGCGGCGACACCGTGTTCCTGTCGGGGCAGATCCCGCTGGATCCGGCCACGGGGGAGGTGGTGGAGGGCGATTTCGAGGTGCAGGTGCGCCGCGCGTTCGACAACCTGAAGGCCGTGTGCGTCGCTGCCGGCGGCGACCTGGCGAAGATCGCGAAGCTGGGACTGTTCCTGGTGGATCTCGGCAACTTCGCCACCGTCAACCGGGTGATGGGCGAATATTTCGATGCGCCGTATCCCGCGCGCTCGACCGTGGAAGTGAAAGGCCTGCCGCGTGGCGTCGAGTTCGAAGTCGACGCCGTGATGGTGCTCGACTGAGCGATGCCGCGCGCGCCGCGTCCCGCCCCGGCGCTTGATCCTGGCGCCCCGATCCCCGTGGGCCGCCTGCCGGGCGTGGGTCCGGCACTTGCCGCGAAGTTCACGGAGGCTGGCCTGCCCACGGCGCAGGACCTGTGGTTCTGGCTGCCGCGCAGCTACGAGGACCGCACCCGGCTGGTGCCGATCGCGACGCTGGTACCCGGCGTGGCCGCCCAGGCTGAAGGCGAGGTGGTCGCCGTGGAGCGGGGGTTCCGCCGGCGTCCAATGCTGCGCGTGGTCCTGCGCGACGATTCCGGTGCCTTGCTGGGCCTGCGCTTCTTCCATTTCCGCACGCAGCAGGTCGCGCAGTTCGCCATGGGTGCGCGCGTGCGCGTGCATGGCACGCCCCGCGCGGGAACCGGCGGCCTCGAGATCGCGCATCCCAGCTACCGCGTGCTCGGCGACGGACCGGCTGCGCTGGGTGAGCGCCTTGATCCGGTCTATCCCGCGATCGAGGGCATCGCGCCGGCGACGTTGCGGCGCGTGGCCACCGCGGCGTTGCAGTACCTGCCGGAGACCGGCACGCTCGAATTGCTGCCGCACGGGGTGGTCGTACCCCTGGGCCTGCCCGACCTGCGTGGCGCCGTGCTCACGCTGCACCAGCCGCCACCGGATGTCGATCTCGAGGCGCTGCAGGCGGGCCGCCATCCCGCGCAACGCCGGCTCGCGCTCGAGGAGCTGCTGGCGCACCACCTGAGCCTGCGCAGCCAGCGCATCGCCCTGCAGGCGCATCGCGCCCTCGCCTTGCCCGGCAATGCCGGGGCCATGCAGCGCCTGCTCGACGTGCTGCCGTTCGCGCTGACCGGCGCGCAACGGCGTGTGCATGCGGAAGTGCAGGCCGACCTCTCGCGCCCGCTGCCGATGTTGCGCCTGGTGCAGGGCGATGTCGGATCCGGCAAGACCGTGGTCGCTGCGCTGGCCGCCATGCAGGCCATCGCGGCCGGGCGGCAGGCCGCGCTGATGGCGCCGACCGAACTGCTGGCCGAGCAGCATTTCGCCAACCTGCGCGGCTGGCTCGAGCCCCTCGGCGTGCGCATCGCATGGCTCGCCGGCAAGGTCACGGGCCGCACGCGGGCCGCCGCGCTCGCCGCCGTGCGCAACGGCGACGCGCAGCTGGTCGTGGGCACGCATGCGTTGATGCAGGAAGCCATCGCCTTCCATGACCTCGCGCTTGCGATCGTCGACGAACAGCACCGCTTCGGCGTGCAGCAGCGCCTGGCGCTTCGCGACAAGGGCGCGCAGCCCGGGCAGGTGCCGCACCAGCTGGTCATGACCGCGACGCCGATCCCGCGCACGCTGGCGATGACCGCGTATGCGGACCTCGATGTCTCGGTGATCGACGAGCTGCCGCCAGGCCGCACGCCCGTGCGCACCGCCGTGATCGCCGATGCGCGCCGGCCGGAACTGGTGAGCCGCATCCGTGCCGCGTGCGCGGAGGGCCGGCAGGCCTACTGGGTCTGCACCCTGATCGAGGAATCCGACGAGGTCGCCGCGCAGGCCGCGCAGGCCACGCACGAGGCCCTGTCCGCCGGCCTGCCGGAACTGCGCGTGGGCCTGGTGCATGGGCGCATGAAACCGCGTGAGAAGCAGGACGCCATGCAGGCGTTCAAGTCGGGCGCGCTCGACGTGCTGGTCGCGACCACGGTGGTGGAGGTGGGCGTGGATGTCCCGAACGCCTCGCTGATGATCATCGAGAACGCGGAGCGCCTTGGACTGGCGCAGCTGCACCAGCTGCGCGGGCGCGTGGGCCGTGGCAGCGCCGAATCCACCTGCGTGCTGATGTACCAGTCGCCGCTGGGCGCGATCGCCCGTGCGCGCCTGGAAACGATGCGGGAGACCACCGATGGCTTCCGCATCGCGGAAAAGGACCTGGAGCTGCGCGGTCCCGGCGAGCTGCTGGGCACGCGCCAGACCGGGCTTGCCGCGTTCCGCGTGGCCGACCTGGTGCGCGACGCGGACATGCTGCCGGCCGTGCACCGGATCGCCGCGGAGCTGTTGCGGGATGCCCCCGACGTCGCCGACCGGATCGTGCGACGGTGGGTGGGTGCCTCCGCGCGCTACGCCTCGGCCTGAGGCCGGCCCATCCGCCGGTTGTGGCGGACCGAACTGGCCAGCGACGCCACGATGAAGACCACGCCGAGCAGGCCGGTCACCCATTCGGGCACCTCATGCACCGTGGCGACGAGCATCAGCACAGCGAGCACCCCGATGGCGTAGTGCGCCCCGTGCTCCAGGTACACGTACTGGTTGAGCGTGCCGCGGTTGACCAGGTGGACGGTCATGGAGCGCACGAACATCGCGCCGATCGCCAGTCCGAGCATGATCACCACCACGTCGCGCGTGATCGCGAAGGCACCGATCACGCCGTCGAACGAGAACGAGGCGTCCAGCACCTCCAGGTAGATGAAGGCCGCCGCGCCGCTGCGCGCCACCGCCTTGCCGGTCGCCGGATCTTCCTCGCCGCCGAACAGGCTGCCGACGATGTCCACGCCGACGTAGAGGATGATGCCCGCGAGCCCCGCGACCAGGATCGTTTCCTGCATGGCCGGCGGCACGAACCAGCGCGTGGCGAACAGCACGCACAGCGCCACCATCACGCCGATGTTGTCGAGCTTGCCGAGCGCCGACAGCCGGCGCTCCAGCGGCCCCAGCCAGTGCAGTTCGCGCGCGTCGTCGAACAGGAAGCCGAGGAACACCAGCAGCAGGAACAGGCTGCCGAACGCCGCGATGGCGGGGTAGGCCTCATGCAGGTGGTGGCCGTAGACCTCCGGCTGGCGCAGGGCCATGTCGACGACCTGCGGCAACGGCACGTGCGCGGCCAGCGCGACGATGACGACCGGGAACACCAGGCGCATGCCGAACACCGCCACCAGGATGCCCACCGTCAGGAAGGCCTTGCGCCAGAACGCGTCCATGTCCTTCAGCACGCCGGCGTTGACCACCGCGTTGTCGAAGGAGAGCGAGACCTCCAGCACGCCGAGCACCAGCGCCAGCCACAGGGCATTGATCGTTCCCAGGCCGGTCCGGCCGCCCCACCAGCCGGCCACCGCCAGGCAGACGAGGGTCACGATGAACGACCAGCGGAAATCCTTCATGGGCAGGCGGGGTGCGGGGGCGGGCCGTCCATCGTGGCATGGGCGGCCGGGGGCTCCAAGCCCGGCGCCGGGAGATCTTGCGCGGGGGGATCGGGCAGGATAGAATGCGCGGCTCAGTCCATGTTTCGCGGTGTCGCCATGAAGGCCGAACTCCATCCCAAGTACCACGACGTCGTTTTCCAGGACGTCACGTCCGACTTCAAGTTCCTGACCCGCTCCACGCTGGGCAGCAAGGAAACGATCAAGTGGGAAGACGGCAACGAGTACCCGTTGCTCAAGGTCGAAATCTCGTCCGCGTCGCACCCGTTCTACACGGGCCAGAACAAGATCATGGATACGAGCGGTCGCATCGACAAGTTCAAGAAGCGCTACGCCGCGAAGTAATCGCGCCGGAACGCACCGCCAGACGGCCGCCTCGAGCGGCCGTTTGCGTTTCCGGGATGGCCCCCGGCCCCCGTGGTGCACCCATTCGGCCGCCGCGCGACCATACCGGGGCGTGCGATAATTGCTGCAGCGCGAAATCGCGCCCGTGGTTCCAGGGCGCGCCCGACGAATCAAGGAGTCCATCAGTGAGTGAAGCCCAGTCCGCCAACCTCAGCGTCGCCGACAAGTCGGTGGCCCTGCCCGTGATCACGCCGGTGCTCGGCCAGCCGTGCATCGACATCGGCAAGCTGCCGAAGGAGACGGGTCACTTCACGTACGACAACGGCTTCACCGCCACGGCGTCGTGCCGCTCGGCGATCACCTACATCGACGGCGACGCGGGCGTGCTGATGTACCGCGGCTACCCGATCGAGCAGTTGTCCCAGCACTCGAGCTTCCTCGAAACCGCCTACCTGCTGATGAACGGCGAGCTGCCTTCGAAGGACGAGTTCGCGACCTTCGAGCACGAGGTCACCCACCATTCCATGCTGAACGAGCGATTCAAGCAGTTCGTCGGCGGCTTCCATTACGACGCGCATCCGATGGCGATGCTGATGGGCATGATCGGCTCGATGGCGAGCTTCTACCACAACAACCTCGACTACGAGGATCCGGAGCAGCGCCGCCTGGCCGCGATCCGCCTCGTCGCCAAGGTGCCGACCATCGCCGCGCTGTGCTACCGCCACCGCATCGGTTTCCCGAGCACGTATCCGCGCAACGACCTCGAGTACGTGACGCGCTTCCTGCACCAGATGTACGAGGTGCCGAGCGAGCCGCTGGAGCTCAATCCGGTCGCTGCAAAGGCGCTCGACCTGCTGTTCATCCTGCACGCCGACCACGAGCAGAACGCATCGACGTCGACCGTCCGCCTGGTCGGTTCCACCGGCGCGAATCCGTATGCCTGCGTGGCCGCGGGCGTGGCTGCGTTGTGGGGGCCAGCGCACGGTGGTGCCAACGAGGCCGTGCTGAAGATGCTGGAAGAGATCGGCTCCCCGGCCAACGTGCAGTCCGCGGTCGACAAGGCGAAGGACAAGGAGTCCGGCTTCCGCCTGATGGGCTTTGGACACCGCGTGTACAAGAACTTCGATCCGCGCGCCAAGATCATCCGCGAGATGACCTACAAGGTGCTCAACGAGCTGGGCGTGAACGATCCGCTGCTCGACGTGGCGATGAAGCTCGAGGAGGCGGCGCTGAAGGACGATTACTTCGTGCAGCGCAAGCTCTACCCGAACGTGGATTTCTACAGCGGCATCATCTACAAGGCGCTGAAGATCCCGACCGAGATGTTCACCGTGATGTTCGCGGTCGCGCGTACCGCGGGCTGGATTTCGCACTGGCTGGAGCAGCAGGCGGATCCGGAGAACAAGATCGGCCGCCCGCGCCAGGTCTACATCGGTCACGACAAGCGCGACTACGCCGCGGGCTGATTCAGCGCAGCGAGGCTTCGTGGCCGAGGATTTCGTCCTCGGCCAGCAGCGCACGCAATTGCGATGCCGATGCGCGGGCCATTGGCCGCTCGTCCACGGCCGACAACGGCGGTTGCCGCAACAGCGCGACCGGCAGCACGGTAAGGTCGAACGTCACCGCGTCCGCCGCGAAGACCCAGACATCGAAATCCTCGTTGCGCGTGCGGTCCAGCCGCAGCCGGCGCATGCGCGATTCGGCGGGGATGCCGTGTTCTTCGAGGAAGGTCTGCACCGCGTGCGGCGCGTCGGTGAACAGGTGCAGGTGCACTGGACTGTGGGTGTCCGCGGTGCCTTCCAGGACCGGCCCCACCAGCCGGGGATTGAACGGCGCGAAGAAGGCGAGGGCTTCCAGCGCCGCTTCGCGTGCCTGTCGCAGGCGCTCGGCATGGCTGTCGCCGTGGAACAGCCGCTGGTATTCGCGCAGCGCGTCCTCGACCTCGCGGTTGCGGGGGAGGGACGCGTCGTCATGGATGCCGAGGCGATCGGCGGCCTTCATCTTGGCCTGGCGGAAGTCGCGGATGCCGCTTTCCGCCATCAGCCGGGCGGCTTCATGGGCGAGCCGGTGCCGACGCTCGCGGGTCCGGGTTTCTGCATGCTGCTTGGCGCGGTGCATGGCGGACTCCCAGTGGATCCGCCCCGACTGTAGCGCACCGGCATGGCGCGCGCATGACGCGCCATGCCGGCGTCGTCAGAAGATGTCGTAGGTCTCTTCCGTTTCGTCCTGCTTCTTCGGCTGCTTGTCCTTCGGTTCCTGGCTGTAGTCGATGTAGTCCTGCATCTGGTCCAGGTCCTCGGCCTTCACCCATTCGGTGACGCCGCCATGCGCGCCGGGCACCAGCCGGCCACCGGCACCGACGGCCACCTGCACCATGCCCGGCGGCACTTCGTAGGTGGTTTCCGGCGCGCCCTTCAGGGCCTCGCGCATGTAATCGATCCAGATCGGCAACGCGGCCTTGCCGCCATATTCGCCAAAGCCCAGGCCCTGGTCATCGTCGCGACCCACCCAGACCACCGTCACCAGGTTGCCGCCGAACCCGGAGAACCAGGCGTCGCGGTGGTCGTTGGTGGATCCGGTCTTGCCCCCGATGTCGTCGCGGTTGAGTACGCGCGCCGGCGTGCCGGTGCCGCGCTTGACCACGTCCTGCATCATCGTGACGAGCTGGTAGGCCACGCGATCGTCGATCGCGCGCGGGGCCATCACCGCGCCCTCGGGCAGCTTCTGCGCGGGCTTCGAGGTGACCGGTTTCGCGGAGGCGCTGGGTTGTGCCGCGTCCGCCGGCGGCGGTGTGCTGCCACTGCCGAGGTTGAACCCGGCGACCACGTCGGGCTGCGTGGCGCCCGGCGTCGCCGCGGCAGGCGTGGCACCCATCGGGCCGCTGGCGCACCCACGGCAGGCCTGCGGCGGATTTTCCTTGAACACCACCTTTCCGCCGCGGTCGGCCACGCTGTCGATGAACCACGGCGTGATGCGGTAGCCGCCATTGACGAAGGCGGCGTAGCCGCGGGCCATGTCGATGGGCCGCAGCGACGCGGCGCCCAGCGACATCGACAGGTTGCGCGGCAGTTCCTTCTCATCGAAACCGAAATGGGTGATGTAGCGGATCGCGTAATCCACGCCGATGGCATCGAGCAGGCGCACGGACACGAGGTTGCGCGACTGCACCAGCGCCTCGCGCAGGCGGATCGGGCCGGCGAAGGTGCCGGTATCGTTCTGCGGGCGCCAGATGTGGTTGGCGCGGTCGCGGAACACCACCGGTGCATCCAGCACCACGGAGGCCGGGTTGTAGCCCTTCTCGAACGCGGCGGCATAGACGAACGGCTTGAAGCTCGAACCCGGCTGGCGGCGCGCCTGGACGGCGCGGTTGAACGTGTTGCCGTTGAAGCTCAGGCCGCCGATCAGCGCGCGCAGCGCGCCGGTGTCGGGATCGATGGACACCAGCGCCGACTGCGCCTTCGGCAGCTGGTCCAGGACCCAGCCGCTGTCGGTGGTGTCGCGGACGCGCACCACGTCGCCGCGCTTGAGGAGGGATGCCGGCGTGCGGCCGGGCCAGGCGGACGACAGGCTCGCCGGAAGGCGGCGCTCCGTGCCCTTGGCATCGACCACAGTCGCGCTGCCATCGGTGGACGTCCCCAGCACCACCACCGGCACCAGCGCAGCCTGCGCCGGCAGGGTGGCCAGGCGTGCGGCCGCATCGGCGGCCGTGGCGCCGGCGGGCAGTTCGAAATGTTTCTCGGCCCCGCGCCAGCCGTGGCGGTGGTCGTAGGTGCGCAGGCCCTGCCGCACGGCGACATCGGCGGCCAGCTGCATCGCGGGATCGATGGTGGTGGTCACCCGGTAGCCCTGTTCCAGCGCCTTGGGGCCATAGCGTTCCAGCATCTCCTGCCGGACCATCTCGGACACGTAGGGCGCATAGACCTCTACGGGGCGTTCGTGCACCGAGGCGTGCATCGGCTCGGCAGCGGCGGCATCGGCCTCCGCACGATCGACCATGCCCAGCTGCACCATGCGGGGCAGGATGTACTCGTTGCGGCGCTCGCGGCTGCGCTCGGGGTTGACGATGGGGTTCGCGCTGGAGGGGAACTTGGGCGTACCGGCCAGCGTGGCGATCTCGCCCAGCGTCAACCGATCGAGCGGCTTGCCGTAATAGACCTCGGAGGCCGCGCCGATGCCGTAGGCGCGATTCCCGAAGAAGCTCTTGTTGAGGTAGAGCTCCAGGATCTCGTCCTTGGCGAGGTTGGCCTCGATCTTGCGGGCCAGCAGGATCTGGGCGAATTTAGCCTTGAAATCGCGCTTCTGGTCTTCCTGGAAGAACTGCTTGGCGACCTGCATGGTGATGGTCGAGCCACCCGGGATGCGACGGTCGCTGGTGGTGGCCATCAGCCAGACGGCACGGGCGATCCCCTTGTAGTCCACGCCGCCGTGCCGGTAGAAGTCCGCGTCCTCGGTGGCGATGAAGGCATCCTTGACCCGCTGCGGCACCTTGGCGATATCGACCGGGATCCGGCGGTTTTCCCCGAAGATGGCCATCAGCTTGCCGTCCCGCGAGTAGACCTGCAGCGGTTCCTGCAGCTCGACCGTGCGCAGCGTGGTGACGTCGGGCAGGGTGCGTTCGACGGACGAATACACGACCCCGGCGGCGACCAGGGCCACCAGGCCGAGGACGACAAGGGCAGCCAGGCCCAGACGGAAAGCGCGGATCAGCACGGGGGAGCCACCAGCGTGGAAAAGTGGCCGCCAGTATAGGGCGAGGCCCTTGGTTTCCCTGACACCGTACGGATGCGAATTGATGGGTTTGGTCAAAAAACTTAAAGTGAAGTCTTGCTTTGTCGTGAAAAGTTCGTTATCTACGGGTTCAGGGTAATCGAGTCCACCAAGGCACTCCAAAGGGGAAGGCACACGTGGGGTTCATGAGAAAATCAACTGCACCGCTGGTCGGTGTGGATATCAGCTCGACTGCGGTCAAGCTGCTGCAGCTCTCGCAGTCCGGAAACGGCTACCGCGTCGAGCACTACGCCGTGGAGCCGCTGCCGGTGAACGCCGTGGTGGAGAAGAACATCGCGGATGTCGAGGCGGTGGGGGCCGCCGTGCGCCGCGCGTTCGAGCGTTCCGGGGCCAAGACCCGGTACGCCGCGGCCGCTGTCCCGGGGTCCTCGGTGATCAGCCGCGTGATTCCCATGGCAGCGGGCCTGGGCGAGGACGACATGGAGGCGCAGGTCGAGGTCGAGGCCAGCAACTACATCCCGTACCCCATCGACGAGGTCAACTACGACTTCGAGGTGCTCGGGCCGATGCCCAACGCCACCGACTCCGTGCAGGTGTTGCTGGTGGCGTCCCGCACCGAGAACGTCGAGGCCCGCCAGGCCGCGCTCGAACTCGCGGGGCTCGAAGCCAAGGTGATGGATGTCGAGGCCTTCGCGATCGAGAACGCCTTCAGCCTGCTCGTCCCGCAACTCACGGTACCGAAGGGCGGCCTGGTGGCGCTGGTCGACATCGGCGCGTCGACCACCACGCTCAACGTGCTGCGCGATGGCCGCAGCCAATACCTGCGCGAGCAGGTGTTCGGAGGCCGCCAGCTGACCGACGAGATCATGCGCCGCTACGGCCTGAGCTACGAGGAAGCCGGCCGCGCCAAGCGCCTGGGTGGCCTGCCCGAGACCTACGAGCTCGAAGTGCTCGAGCCGTTCAAGGATTCGATGGCGCAGCAGGTCAGCCGCCTGCTGCAGTTCTACTACGCCAGCAGCGAATACAACCGCGTGGACCAGGTGGTCCTCGCCGGTGGCTGCGCGTCCATCCCGGGCATCGCCCAGGTGATCGAGGAGAACCTCGGCGTCCCCACCATCATCGCCAATCCGCTGGCGCGGATGACGCTGGACCGCCGCGTGCAGGCTTCGGTGCTCGCGCTTGACGCCCCCGCGATGATGATCGCGTGCGGCCTGGCCATGAGGAGCTTCGACTGATGGCACGGATCAACCTCCTCCCGTGGCGCGCCGAGCGCCGCCGCCAGCGCCAGAAGGAGTTCCAGCTCATGCTGGGCGCCGCGGCCGTCGGCGGGCTGCTGCTCAGCGGCCTCATCTACATGTACAACAGCGCCCAGATCTCGGGCCAGAACGATCGCAACACCTACATGCAGAACCAGATCGCCGAGATCGACAAGCAGATCGCGGAGATCAAGGACCTCGACGCCAAGAAGGCGGACCTGCTGAACCGCAAGCAGGCGATCGAGCAGCTGCAGGCGAACCGGTACCAGATGGTCCACCTGTTCGATGCGATCGCGCGCACGCTGCCCGACGGCCTGGTGCTGACCAGCCTGAAGCAGGAAGGCGAGACGCTGACCCTGCAGGGTCGCGCGCAGTCGAACGCGCGCGTGGCCACGTACATGCGCAACCTCGAGGGCTCGGGCTGGATGACGAAGCCCGAGGTCAACGTGATCGAGGTGGGTGCACCGGTGGCGGCACCTGCAGGTGCGCCGGCGGGCGCGGCCACGACGAGCACGGTGCTGCCGTATGTGTTCACCCTGAAGGTGACGCTGGCGAACCCGAACGCGCCGAAGGATCCGAATGCCCCGCCGACGCCCGACCCGGTGGTGACGCCGATGCCGCAGCCGGTCGTGCAGGCCGCGCCGGTCACCGCGCCAGCGCAGCCGGCCCCGGCCACGACGACCCCGCCGCCGACCACCACGCCGGCACCTGCCGCGACCGCGCCGACATCGACGCCGGCCGCGCCGGTCCCCGCGAACCAGGGGAAGTGACGACATGGCCAAGACGAATCTCGATTTCAACAACATCGGCGGCTGGCCCAGGAACGCCAAGATGGGGTTCTGCGCGCTGGTGGCGCTGCTGATCCTGGTGCTGGCCTGGTTGCTGCTGTTCCGCGGCCAGCGCGAGGAACTCGCGACGGCCGAGGCACAGGAAGCCACGCTGCGCAGCCAGTTCGAGGAAAAGGCCGGTCGAGCCGCCAACCTCGAGCCGCTGAAGGCGCAGCTCGCGCAGATGGAGACCGACCTGCAGCAGATGCTGCGGCAGCTGCCCAGCAAGACCGAGATGCCCGACGTGATCGTCGACATCTCGCAGGCGGCACTCGCCAGCGGCCTGCGCATCGAGCGCTTCAAGCCCGAGGACGAGGTCAAGAAGGAGATCTACGCGGAGAAGCCGATCGGCGTCTCGCTGGTCGGCACCTTCCACCAGTTCGGCGCGTTCGTCAGCGCCGTGGCCTCCCTGCCGCGCGTGGTCATCATGACGATGACCAACGTCGAGCTGACGCCGAAGGACAAGGACAAGGGCGGGGTGCTGGTCATGGCTGGCACCGTGAAGACCTACCGCTACCTGGATGAGTCCGAGACCGCGCCCGTCGACAAGAAGGCCAAGGCCACGCCTGCGGCCAGCAAGGAAGGCTCGACGACCACTGTCGTCACCACGCCCAACACGGAGGCCGCCAAGTGATGCTCCGTACAGGACAAGCCCGCCAGGTTCTTGCGGCGCTCGCGACCCTGCTTCTGGTTGCCGGGTGCACGCGAACGGTCAACCACAGTTCCACCGAGCCCTCCGATCTCGAGAAGTGGGTGAAGGACACGCGCGCGAAACCGGCTCCGCCGTTGCCGCCGCTGCCGCCGATCCAGCCGTTCGAATCGTTCACGTATGACGCCCAGGCGCTGCGCGATCCCTTCGACGTCACGGCCACCGCCGAACAGATCACCGCGAATGGCCCGCGCCCCGACTCCAACCGTCGCCGCCAGCCACTCGAGATGTTCCCGCTGGATTCGTTGAAGATGGTGGGCACGCTGGGCCACGGCCCGGGCATGGCAGGGCTGGTGATGGCGCCTGACAAGGTGGCGTACCGGGTGCACGTGGGTGCTTACATCGGGCAGAACGAAGGCCGTGTCACCTCGATCCGCGAAGATCGCATCGATGTGATGGAGCTGGCGCCGGATGGTGCAGGGGGCTGGCTGCAGCGGCCCGCGACGATTACGTTGAACAGTCAATGAGTAGGGGAATGCATATGCAATTCATCCAGAAGAAATGCAGCGGCCCGGTGACACAGCCGCGCCGCGCTGCACTCCTCGGCCTGGTCCTTGCCTGCATGGCCACCGGCGCGATGGCGCAGAGCGCTCCCGCGATGGCGCCGACGCAGGTGGTCACCGGCAACCGCACCGGTGCGCTCGCGGTCGAGAACATCGACTTCAAGCGCGGCACCGACGGGTCCGGCAAGCTGACGCTGCACTTCAGTGGCGACGGCGCGGCCCCCGACCTGCGCAACGATGGCGGCTCGGTGGTGATCGACCTGGCCAATGCCCAGGTGCCCGGTCGCCTGCAGAAGCCGCTCAACGTCACCGACTTCGCCACGCCGGTCAGCCGCGTGGACGCGCAGTCCGGCCGCATCGTGCTGGACACCACCGCACCCTTTGATTCGATGGCCTACCAGCACGGTCGCGACTACATCGTCGAGATCGTGCCGCGCACCACGCAGGACGCCACCGGTGGCATGTCGTCGGTGATCGCCGGCGCGGCCAAGGCTGCGTCCACCCGGGCCTACCGTGGTCGCCCGGTCAACTTCAACTTCCAGGACGTCCCGGTCCGCACCGTGCTGCAGCTGCTGGCCGAGGACACCGGTATCAACATCGTCGCGTCGGACACGGTGCAGGGCAGCATCACGCTGCGCCTCGTCAACGTGCCGTGGGACCAGGCGCTCGACGTGATCCTGCGTGCCAAGGGACTCGACAAGCGCCGCGATGGCAACGTGATCTGGGTGGCACCGCAGGCGGAAATCGCAAAGTACGAGCAGGACAAGGAAGACGCCCGCATCGCGCTCGAGAACCGCCAGGACCTGGTGACGGAATTCATCCGCATCAACTACCACTCCGCCACGGACATCTACAAGGCGATCACCGAGGCGAAGGGCGTCCAGAACCAGAATGGCCAGAACGGCCAGAGTGGCGGCTCGACCAACCAGGGTGATACCGGCTTCCTGTCGCCGCGTGGCCGCCTGGTCGCCGACCAGCGCACCAACACCCTGATGATCAGCGACATCCCCAAGAAGGTCGAGGAGATGAAGCGCCTGATCAACGAGATCGACCGTCCGGTGGACCAGGTGGTGATCGAAGGCCGCATCGTCATCGCGACCGAGTCGTTCGCGCGTGACCTCGGTGCCCGCTTCGGCGTCGGTCGCGCCACCCCCAACGCCACCATCGGCGGCGGCAACGGCGGTGCCTTCGGCGCGCCCTCCAACAACAGCTGGAATTTCAACCTGCCTGCATCCAGCACGGCGAACGCGGCGTCGATCGGATACACGCTGCTGGCCGGCAACTTCAGCCTCGACATGGAACTGTCGGCGATGCAGTCCGAAGGCCGCGGCGAAGTGCTGTCGAACCCGCGCATCCTGACCACCAACCAGCGCGAGTCGGTGATCCAGCAGGGCAAGCAGATCGGCTACGTCACCGTTACCGCGAGCACCGGCGGCGTGGCACTGCCGACCGTGAACTTCAAGGACGTGTTCCTGGAACTGCGCGTGACCCCGACCATCACCAACGACGACCGCGTCTTCCTGAGCGTCAAGGTGAACAAGGATGAGCTGGACAGCTGGCTGAACACGTCCATCGGCCAGGTGCCGATCATCGCGAAGCGCGCAGTGGACACCGCGGCCCTGATCGACAACGGCCAGACGGTGGTGATTGGCGGTGTGTACGAGTTCACCGACCAGGACAGCATCAACAAGGTGCCGTTCCTCGCGGACATCCCGGTGATCGGCAACCTGTTCAAGCAGCGCAGCCACCGCAAGGACAAGGCAGAACTGCTGATCTTCCTGACCCCGAAGATCCTGCACGTGCAGCAGCACATGCACTGATCGGACGGATAGGAGCCGCGACGGGGCCTTCGGGCCCCGTCTGCGTTTGTGCCGTCGTGAGGAACATTTGCACGCCAGCGCGGTCAAACTGGCGTTCCCCCGCCAGCGTTGCCATGCGATGAGCCTGCCTCCACCGCTTCCAGTCCGATCCGCCCCCGCCCAGCTGCCATCGTCAGCGGCGCCGGTTTCGCGATTGCACGCCGTGTTCCGCGGGCTGGCGGACGACCTGTCCCGCGAAGTGGTTGGCCAGTCGCGCCTGGTGGAGCGCCTGCTGA